>NPIG01000602.1_pt1 | contig 26097 bp, 40 predicted proteins | sample 8637441 | NCBI WGS metagenome assembly NPIG01 (sample SAMN07420675, study PRJNA396082) | bioreactor metagenome | isolation source: sample BR6 brine-fed electro-methanogenic bioreactor BR | place: Japan: Kochi | collected 2016-06-14 | reverse complement strand
TCCGCTCCTCGTCCCACCAGCCCTTGCTTTTCGCTAGAGCATGAATTTCTTTCGCCCAATCATTCAAGCCTGTTTGTTTTTTTCCCGAAAAATTGTCTTGCATTTTCATACTTCCTTTCCAAGTAAATACTTGCGTCTTCGTACAACCACTCGTTAAGCCTTAGCGCTTGTTTGTCGTGCCATTTAATCAGATACGAGTTCCCCCAGTTACACTTTGTCTTTTGAATTTTTTTAGTGTTGCACCCTATGTGCCGAGAAATGATCTGGTCGCACAGCCTTAAAAAAACTTCGTCCCCTCCAGAAAGCGCAAGGCACAGCTTAGACTTGCGCTCCCTCTTGTGATGAAAAATGATCACACTGCCGTCTCCATCAAATAATCCTCTAAAAAAGTGCCTGATTAAACTGCTTGGTACAGGAACAGAGTCAGGCATGTCCCAAGTTTTTCTGCTGTGCAGTCCGTGTTTCCTCAAGTCTTCTGCCATCGTCGGGGAGTAAATACGCAAGCTCAAATACTTGCCTCCTCCTATCGGATATCCGCTATCCAATACCTTATTCATTTTTTCAAGGATGTCTTTGTCCCGACTTTTCATTTTCAGCACTACGACTTTTTCCCCCACATGGCCGTCAGCAAATATAAGCCCAAGGAGGTACGCTTTTTCTTCCGTGTCTATGACTTCAAAAAATCTTTCGTCAACACCGTGCTTCCTGACCCCGCAACTTCTCGTTCTGAGCCCTCTGCGCTTAAGCAAATTGCATATAGCCCCGGCACTTTTTTTATATTTCTCACTTAGCTTGACCATAGTCATCCCGGAAAGATAGTCCTTGTATATTTCCCTGACCAAGTCGTCCGGCACAATGGTGTTCGTTTTATGGACATGTTTTGGGAAGCTGGTATTAAGGCTTTTCTCGCCCCACGTAAATTTTTTCATGAGACCACCCCCTCTTCACATCGTACCAGCTTCCCACCATATATGCAACTGCGTTTATGTGTATTGGTGATTTTTCGCATTTTCGTGTATGACCTTTGCCCATTCGTTCAGGTTCATTTTTTTGCCTCCAGACTATTTTTGACTAACTATTCCTTAAAAAAGACTCCGCTGTCGTTCATCTATTTTCTTTTGCTCGGAGGCGATCTTTGCCTCCAGCTCAGACAATCGAATCCGAAGAACTTTTGTCCATGATTCGACACGGGTGCTCTTCATCTCCCTTTCCAACCTTTCTTTTTCCTTTTTCAGCTCCTCCAAAGATTAACCTCCTTCGTTGCTCTTTTGTTCTTTAACTTGGTGCTGGGGCGCAAGGGGCACAAAGGGCACTTATTTTTAGGTTAGTGGCTGACTTCGAAAATCTAGCCCTAAAATCTATAAAACAATACAAGTATATGTATATGTGTTATATACAAGTATAAGTGCCCTATGTGCCCTATATGTATTTTAGAGTAGTATTTGCAGTGCTTTTTTAGCGGGGCACTTTTGGGGCTTTACAGGGGCTCTTATGCGTTTTCTAAGGTGCCCCGAAGGATTAAAAAGCACTTGTTTCTGTTGTCCGGGCACTTTCAAGGGCACTTCTTGGAGCACTTTCAATCTGGTAGGGAATACAAAAACCCCTGTCTCCGTTATACTTGTATTCCTCCAACCCGTTTAATATTTGCGTTCCAGCCTGCTTGAACTGCTGTGTGAACTTCGTCCTGCTCATGGGGGCGTGTCCCGCATCATTGGCCCACCGTTTGTATTCGATATACAGGTCTTTGCGTGACACTCTTCCCCTGGGGCAACTCTCTTCGATGAACGCCACCACGGGATTCGTTAGCGTCAAGAACCCGTGCATCAGCTCCTCCGCATCGGCTGTTCTCGTGAAGTCCTTCTGATCTCGGAGAATCTTGTACCCCTGATACGCCCAGTTGAAGATCCCCGGAAGCTCCAGCAGAAGCCTGTCTTCCAGCGTCTCGTCCATCAAGTTCTCGCCCTTGGCCGGGTCGGGGCTTTTGGCGTACTTCGCCCGGAAGGAGACAAAGCAGACTCTGCGCAGGAATCCCGTGGTGGTGTCCCTGCTTTTGAAATACTCGTTACAGGCCGAGATGAGTTTTGTTCTGGGCTGGAAGGTGACGAAATCTTTGTTTTTGTAACACCCGCTTATGGTGTCTCCCACCACCACCTGCTTAAAGACCGACTCTGCGCCCTTCACGTTTGAGTGCGTTTCAGACGATATGTTCAGGATTGAATTCATGAGATGGATCCGCTGGAAGGGTTCCGAGAGTCCGGACATTTCGACGTTCGACACCTGGGCTTTTCCGAAAACAGCCTCAAGGGTGTTCAGGTACACGCTCTTCCCGTTTCGCCCGTCTCCGATGAGGAAAAAGCACTTCTGGAGAGAATTGTCCGGGAACAGGACGTACCCGGCGATTTCCTGCAAGAGGTTCGCCTTCGACTCGTCGCATTGCGTGATCTCCTCAATAAACGAGGCCCATCGAGGGGCGTATGCTTCCGGGTCGTAGTCGTACCCCACCTGCATGGAGGACATGTCCGCTTCGGAATGCTCTCGTGTTTCGCCAGTTTCTAAGTCGAGAACGCAGTTCCGAAAATTGAAAATCGGCTTTTTGTTCATCAGCTCCGTGGTCACGGTGTCGGCCTTCACAAGCGTCAGAATGGAATTGATTCTTGCCCCTGTCCGGTAGTGCCCTAACGCCTCTGCCACGTGTTTTTTCACCTCGAAATCTCCACGCCGCCTCCATGCCCCCATGGAATACTCGTAAAAACCAAGGGCCTCGTAGAACTTGAGCTGCCTTGAGGCCACCACCTCTTTTGCGATCAGGTCCTCCGGTGGTGGGGAGAGAGCCTGCTTCTTCACCTCTTTCAGCCATGCCGCAGGGAAGTCCACCATATCAAGGATCTCTGCAACCTCTGCCTTATCCACGAAACGGGCGACACTGAAAATGAATTTCTTAAAGTCCTTTTTGTCCGTCAGCTGCTTGCAAAGCATATGGAGCCCGTCTTCGCCAGAGGCCACCAGCTCCCGCAGATCTCCACCGGCGGCGTAGTAATCCGAGACGTCCTTTTCTTCGAGCTTCCCGCAGGTGAAAGGTATGCGGTTCCGAAACAGGAACATTGCCATATCCATCTGAAACTTTGAGCCGGAGTCATCCGAGTCGAAGCAGAGAAAAACCCCCTCCGCTTCTTTGCAGGCGCTCATTACAAGCTTCATTTGCGACTTCGAAAAGTGCCCTCCCATGGGGGAGAGCACCTTGAAGTTTTCCTGATCCATGGAAACTGCATCGAATACGCCTTCTGGAACGCAAAGCACCCCTGGTCTGTCGAGGGTGTGAAGCCCCCAGGGGATGTTTTCATTCAGGCCGTCCAGCGTCATTTTCTTGTACTTCGGAAGCTTGCCTTCTCTGTCTCGGGAAACGTAGTACGCCACGTACCCGTTCTTGAAATACGGGAAAACCAGTCGCCCGTTGTACCCTATTTTCAGGCGGGTAATGGTCTCTTCCGTTATCCTGCGGGAGGCGAGGTATTCCCGGTCTTCCTGACGCAGGCTCTCGTGCCATGCCTGAACCTGACAGCACAGATTCTGGGTGTACTCAACCCAGCTTGTATCAGTTCCTCCCAGCTCCCGGATAGCCCGGCCCTTATCGCCCTCATGTTTTGCCACGGCGCACAGGTCTATAACATCGCCGCCCATGGAGGTCTTGAAGTCGTACCACCAGTCGTCATAGACCACCATGGCGGTGGAGTTCGAACCGCCGGCCAGGGAACAGCATCGATCGCCGGATTTCGAAACCGGGAGGCCCAGCACCTCACGGGCATACTCAAGAACGGATGTTCTCTCTTTTATCTGTGCAATGTCTGCCAATCCCACGGCCTCCCTTCCTCCGGCGTGACGCTCTTCTGCCCCGCCGCCATTTTCTGTCGGATAACTTCAGCGTCAAAAGCCACCAGTGTGTCCGGGTGGAACAGCACGAGAAAAAAGGCTTCTGCGCCGTGCCGCTTGCAATCCAACAGGTGCTTTAGCTGATGCGGCTTTGCATTCGTCAGGTTCCATCGTGAACCGTGACACTCCTTTGCGTCCCATACATGCAGTTTTCCTTTGCAAAAAACCTCATAATCAAACGGTTCCCCCTCCACATACGTTCCGTCTTTTGTCCTTCTGGCATGGTTCTTGTGCCCGTGGATCCCCCTTGACCTCAAAAAATCGATGACCTTCTCAAGCTGTTTTTCGAGATATATGCCTCGTGCTCTTCGCATATTTCAACCTCGTGATTATCAGGTTCGCCTCCATCTTCGTGAGGCTTTCCGTCCCTATTCGCCCCGAAGACAGGCGGATAATAAGGTTCTTCTGGCCTTCTGTGGCGCTGTATGCCCCCCATTTCTTTACTACCGAGAGATCCCAGAGGGGACGCTTATCGTCGTGCTCCTTTACAAGCCATCGATACACGCTATCTATCGCCTCCTGGGTTTTCATCCGTTTTCCTCCGATGGAGACCATCCCCATCATATCCTCGGTGGGGATGGTCACTTTCGGGGTGGAGAGGATCAGAGCCCCATCTGGCATCCTGAAAAAGTAGATATTGTGCAGGTTGTATTTTTTCTTCTGCGCCCAGAGATTCACGTGTTGCACGTTCTGTATCCACGCCTCTGGCACGTCGGCTTTTTCTCTGGCAATTTCCGGAAGATCGAAAAGGTCGCCCTCTACGTCGTCTCGGAAAGCCTCGGGTACTTCGGCCATGTCAACGCCTATCAGCGAGGGGGCGGTACAGAGGCTGGCCTTTCCGGTCACCCCTACGCAATCAATCAGAGTCAGTTTTTCTTTCCCCGGAAAAAGCCGTGTTCCCCTGCCTACCATCTGGGTGTAAAGAGCGTCGTTCTGGGTAGGGCGGGCAATGATGATCGTCTCGACGTTCGGTATATCCGTCCCCTCCGCGAACACCATGCAGTTCACCAGGCAAGGAATCTTCTTCTCCTTGAACCCCTGCACAAGATGCTCCCGATCCTCTCCTCCCACCACAGCCATGGCCCCCGGGATGCGATCCGCTATAGCCTTCGCATGAGCCACCGAAGCGGCGAAAATAAGCGTCTGCCCCTTCGCATATTCTGCGTACGCATCAGCAATCGCCTTGTTCGCCGCCTCGATGTTCATGGCCTTTTCCAGCTCTCCCGGGGCAAAATCCCCCATCCTCTTTGCAACGTTCGAAATGTCGTACCCGATATTCACCCGGAGGCAGTGGATGTCACAAAGCCATCCGTTTTCAATTCCCCACACAAGGTCTCTCTCGAAAACGATATCCTCGAAAACATCATCCAGCCGCACCCCGTCGCCCCTGTTCGGGGTGGCGGTAAATCCCAGGTGTAGCCGTGGCTGGAAATAATCGTAAATCTTGCGGTACGTCGGGGCTGCTGCATGGTGGGCCTCGTCTGTGATGATCACGTCGAAATCATCTTGGGAAAAACGGTGCAGCCTCCGCACAAGGCTCTGCACCGAAGCTGAAACAACCTCTTCGCCGTTCGATTTCTCTTTACCCTGTTCAACCCCGAAGGAGCAGGAGAAGTATTTCTCGGGCTGCCGCACAAGCTCATCCCTGTGGGAAAGTATCAGCAGCCTTCCCCGACGGGGCACTCTGGACATACAAACCGTCTTCCCGAGCCCCGTAGCCATCTGTACGAGGAATGCCCCCGTCTCGGGGAGAGAACGGAGGCATTCCTTCTGGTAAGGCCGCAGCTCAAAAGGGTATATTGGCTTCCTCGCCATCATCATCTGTTCCCGTGGGCTGGTAGCTGTCTCGAAAGGCCTGGGCTTTGGGGGGCTGCGCCTTCCCCTTTTCCTGCCAAGGAGGAAGATCTCCTTGTTTGGAGCGCAGAATAAAATAGCTTGCCCGTGCCTGGGCCTTTCCCTCGTAGGTTTCGTGCTTCACCTTGCAGGCGCCGACCTTGCCGACCCAGCTCTGAGAGTTAAGATTCCCCGGCTCCAATCCGAAAGAATCCCAGAGCTTTCCCAGATTCTGATCCGTTATATCGGGCCTCTCGGGCATAAACACCACGTAATAAAAAAGTTTGGAGGCATAACCCGACACCGCAAGCTCTAGCTTGATCATGTCGTACCCTTTTTTACTTGTTTCCTCCGAAGCATATTCGATGCGAACCCGGTGATCCCCCACGGGGATGACCTCGAAACTTTTTTCTGGATCATAGTTGCTTGGGTTAAAATTCCAGCTAATCATCTAGATAACCTCCTCAAACTTGCAATACTCACGGTTCCGCATCCGATCAGCCGCAATCATTGACTGTGACCCTCGGAGCACCACAAAGCGCTGTCCTTCCGTTTCCTGCTTCGAGGAGATGATGATTCTCCCCACCACGTCACACAGCCCACACACCACGTCTGTGCTCTTCCCGGAGAGCATAGGTACCGCCTGGGTGTACTTCTCCCCGCCAAGGGAGATATGTTCCACCTTCTGCTCCCATGCCGTGAAAATCACGTTGGCCGGGAGAGCCCGGAAACGTCGGCAATAATCCGCAATCTTGAACTGCACTTGGTTGTAGTGGGCCAGCTCGGGGGCTCCGTTGTTTTTCCCCTTCCGTCCGAGAACCGTCAGCATGGCCTTCTCCAGCTCCGAGAGGGAATCAACGCACACGTTGTTGTAAGGGCACTTCGTTTCAAGCTCCCGCAGGATCTCCGGCAAATCGGACAGATCTTCCGAAAGCCTCACGATATCCACATTCACATCCCGGCCCGCCAAAACCTGTGTCCCCCGATCAACGTCAACGATCAGCGTCTTCCCGGGGAGCATTCCGAGAAGCGTTGTTTTCCCGTGCTTCGGGGGAGCATAGATAAGCACCGTCGCCTCCGTGGGCTTCAAGTCTTTCGCCTTTAAAAGTTGCATGACAATTCCTCGCTTTCCTGGGCTTTCTTCGTGAAGCCCACTGTGATTTCGGGGTCGTAATTCAGGCAGATAGCAGCGTAGGGGCATCCCATGAGAGAGCAGTGCGAAGGATTCCGGTAAAAATGCTTCCGTCTCCTGATTTCGCTTGCGAGCTGCCTTACCTCCTCCTGGGTTTCCCAAAGCTCTTTTTCCTGGCGATATACATCGAAGGTTCGCACCTTCGACTCGTCGTACCACTCTTCGCACCGCTGAAGGTATTCTTCCAGGCTCTCGTTTTGCTTTTGCCGTATGGATGGTTTCTGACACACCGTGTAGCGCACCTTTGTTACCGGCTCATCCCGAAGCATGGAGAGGGCCAGAAGGTAGTAGGTGATCTGGTCATCCCAGGCCAGCTTGTTCACGTACTTCAGCCCTGCATCAGTGTCGGGGGAAATGCTCTGCCCGGCGCTCTTATGCTCCACCGGAGTGCCGTCCGAACAAATAGCGTCAATCTTCCCTCTCATGTGGAAAAAGGGAGTCACCCGAATATCGAACTCCTTCTCGATCTCCTCGATCCCCCACTCCTGCCAGGGGAGAAAGCGATTGAAGGCCCGACACATGAGACTTGGCACGTCCCGGGGTTCAGGCAACATTCCATTCCTGAAAAGAGTCTCCAGGTGGCCGTGGTAATTACTGCCCGTGGTCAGGTACTCCGGTGCCCTTTCGGGCTTGAGCATTTCGACATACTGAAACTCATACAGCTTCGGGCATGACTTATATGCCCGTATCATGGACGCTGTCAGGTTGATAACTTTGTGACTCACGCCAACACCTCCTCTACATCTTCCGCAGCCTTGCGAATCTCCTGATATTCATCGTGCTTTACACACCGCCTATCCGAGGGATCCCATTCTGCGGGGCATTCCTCGCAAGGAGGGTCTATCATTGTTTCGGGGTAGCGGCGTACGGCCGGGCAATCTTCGCAGAGCTTTTCTGTGATCCGCTCGTTGACTGCCTCAAGCACAAGTTCCGTGATGGTCATTTCTATGTCCCCTCCTACTCAGATGGGAGGGGCTGCTCATAGCTGCTCCCCATGAGACTGTGCCAATCCACCTTTTCCGCCAGCAGATCCGGGCAGGTGGCGTCGGGGTAGAACCAATGCCTCCCCAGGCCCACGAAGATCTGATACCACTCGTGAATATCCGGATTACCGATGTTGCCGTTAAGATCGATGCGCCGAAGCTCCCGGTATACCAGGGCGGTCATCTGGTTTTCGTCCAGCACCGCTACGCTCTTTTCAAAGAACTCCATGAGGTAGAAATAGGAAGGGCTCCCGAGCTGAAACATGATCTCCTGCCACTGAGTAGGAACCTTAGATGTTTTGGCGAGCGTCACCTTGCCGTTGCTTTTTCCGGAACTCTTTTTGTTCATCACGAAAAGGATGCTCTGCGCATCTACGTGCCGGAGTTCGTCATATTTCTCGATGAGTCGCTGTGCTATGGGTTTGTACCGAGGGGTGCATACTTCGAAGCTGAAAAGATCGTCCATCATGGCTATTTCCTCCTTGTGAGTGTGCTAAAATGGAGGCCGGGTGTTCGCCTCACCCGGCCTCTGTTTCTCATCGCCGCCCTCACTTTGTGGGGGCATTTTTTATTTTCCTCACCTGCACCGCCCCCAGATACAATTCCACCCAGGTGAAGGTCTCCGTCACCCCACTCCTGCGGAACAACGCCTTTGGGGTTTTGCCACCGATCCAGCGTTCCAGGGTGCCGTGCCATGTGTTCTTTTGCTTGACCCGCATTCTCTCGTCTAGGGAGAACATGACCTCATACTCCCCCGGCGGGTAGCACCTGATGATCTGGAGAGCTTCATCCACGTGGATCATGGATCTCCATCTCCTTCTCCAGGCGAAGCCTTAACGCCTCGTCCGACAGCTCCCGGAAAAACTTTTTCAGGAGCGGGGCGAACCCTTGCCCCAGGTGCTCAACGAAGAGATCCGAGGAGCCGCCCCCCCTTTGTGCAAAGATGATCTCTATTGCAATGTATCCGCAGTCGTCCCGTTCTTCCAACATCTCCACCGCATCGTCAGCCAGGGAAGAGAGCCGGACGTATTTCTCCTGCCTCCGAACGAACTCTCCCAGGGCCGCCACATCCACCTCGTTAAGCTGTTTTATGATCATTTTTAACCACCATCTCCTGCATCGCATACCGCTCGATGTTGACTTTGTAAAACTCTGCGATCCGCTCCCTGTGCCAAGGCTTGGGGTATCGATACCCTGCGGCCCATTCCAGAACCCAGGCAACGGGTACGCCTACGTACTCCCCCAGAGCCCGGACGTGCTCCCGGGAGGCAAGCTTTCGCTGGAGCAGGAGTTTCACATCTTCCAACGGTTCCTCTTTGTTGAGATCCATCGCCATTCCTACTGTCAACGTTCCCCGCTCTGGGTTATCGCCGTCGCACATTTCTGCGATTCGTTCGAGATTCAGCATGCTTTTAGCTCCCTCCTTATTCTTCCCAACGACTGGTTCCTTCTCCGTTGCCTCATGGCTTCCGGATAACGCTCTTCCAGCTTCACAAAGATCTCCTCCGAGGTCAGGAGGAAAACTTCCATCAGTCTGGTTACCGACGTCATCCCCCCTGCAATGAGGAGATCCAAGGCCTCCTCCATCTCGGGAGTCCATTTGTCCGGGGCCAATGCGACGACCATTTCAGCCCCTCTTCTTCTCGCTGTTCCCACGGAGCATCTTTCTCCAGTAGGCCCGACCACACTGTTTGCAGATCATCTTTGCGATACCGCTTTTCTTTGCCATTTCGCTACCTCCTCCTAAAGATCCCGGGGCAGTTCCCCGGCGCTCAGGATATCCAGAACCTTCCACGCTTCTCTTTCAGGGATAAGTTCGCTCCCAAAAAGCTGCTCTTCACTGCACCCGTAAAGCCTTGCGAGCTTTCTGGTTTCAGCTCTCGTGGGGTCGTCGTTTCCCCCTTCCCACTCTCTCGCTTTGCTGATCGTTACTCCCATGTGCCGGGCAACGTCCACGATAGATTTTCCTGTGGCTTGTCGCCTCAACCAAAGGAGCACCCCGAGGCGTGTCATTTGTTTCTACCTCCTCACAAAATCCAGCCGCCCGGTACCCCTGCTCCAAAGCCTCTTGATGTTGAGTCCACGCCGTCGTTTGAAGATCCTCATCACCACTCCCCCGTCTCACGTTCCCGTGTGATTTTTTTGTAGTTCATATGAATCCCCATCAACGAAATGTCCACGCCAGCCGCCTGTACCTGCTCGGTGATCTCCTTCCAGGAATACCCCCGCTTGCGGCAATCCCGGATCACCTCGTACAGCTCGCAAATGGCGTCATATCCGGGGCGTTTCCTCGCCGGCGGTTTTGGCTTTTTCGCAAGAGAGGTCAACGCCGCTCTCGCCTGCGAGATGCTCATTTCCAAGACCCTTTCCCGGTCTTCCGCTCCTCCGTAATCTTCGTGAACACCGTGTTCAGCGTAGTTTTCGAAACACAGATCCCAGCGTCCCGAAGTGTCTCTTGAATCAAACGCCACGAGTGGCCCATCATGCGGCATTTCTCTATGTGGTCGTATAGCTCACACATCAATTCGTACTTATTCGTTCCCTTGCCCCCTCCTGATGGTGGCTTCTGCGCCAAGGAATGAAGCGCTATCTTCGCCTGGGCTATGACGCTCACGCCCTACACCCCACCCATACCCAGATAGACCAGGTACTGCATCTGTACCGTAATCACCGTAAAAATCCCCACGTAAGCAAAAACCCACTTCATATCCTCGCCCCCTCACTCCGCATGATCGTCGCAGGTGTCCCCCGCATGGGTGATCCTGGACCCGCCCTCCAGCCGGTGGCACTCGCCCCAGCCCCGCTTATCCAACTGCTTCCAGTACAGGCACGCCCGGCAGGGGTACGCCCACGTCCGGGTATTGCCGTACCTCACCTGGGCTATCTGCTCCGCCACGAACATGCCGACACCACCTGACACCAGAGGGACACGACAATCACCGCCATCGCCACCAGCACCGTCATTTCCTCCACCTCCCTTTTTGCTCCCCGCCTGTTCTGGGGAGTGTTTCCATCCACTTTTCCAAGTCCGTTGACACGTACCCCACTGCCTTCACTCCCAGACGCACAAAGGGCGGTGCCGGGATTCCCGGAGCCAACCGCCCTGTGTGCCTGGATTTTTTGAGGCGGCCTTCGCTCAGGTTGAGGAGGTCGGCCGCTTGTTTTGTGGAGAGGATTATTTTTTGCATTGGTTTATTCCTCTCCCGTCAAAAAATCAATGGAGCACCCGAAGAGATCCGCAAGTTTTTTCAGGTGACGAAAGAGCGGGACTCTGCTGCCCCGCTCCCACTTGGAAACTATGCTTCTCGTGACACCTAAAAGCTCTCCGATATCTGCTTGGGAGAGCCCATGAGATGAACGTAGTTCTTGTAATCGGAACATGTAAGCTCCTCCCTTCTTTCTAAAGCTCCGTGCTCATCAGCTCTTCTATAGGCACCTCGTAAAGAGTGGAGAGCTGATGGAGCCTACGGTACGGAGGCATGGAAAGCCCCGTCTCCCACCGAGATACGGAGCAGTCCGCCACTCCAAGGAGCGCGGCTATTTCAGACTGCTTGAATCCCAACCGCTCCCGGATGTACTGCATTTTTCGTTTAACTTTCAAAGGAGGCACCTCCCTTCTGTATTATTTCCGTCTCTTCCCCAGCGCTCTACGTCCACGCCCTGCCCGGCGCTTGTTGTACCGATGCCGGGAGAGGAGTCGCAGAATTTCGTGCAGGTCTTCGTGTGAGAGGGGCATGCGCTACACTTCCGGCAGTTCCTTCTTGGCCCCCTCGAAGAGCCGGAACAGCCCTGTTTTGGCGTGGTGCATGATTGCCTTTTGCCGCACCTGGTCACACTCACTTAAGCGGTTTGTGTCCGTCCCGGAGGCAATCGTCAGGCTCTTGCTCAGGGCGTTCCGGGCCTTGTTCGTGTACCGGGAGGCGTCAAGGATTCTGCGCCGGGGCTCTGCCACAACAAGCCCTACACGGTGCTGTGATGCCAGGTGGATGTTTTGCTCCTCCAAGAGCCTTTTGCGCCAAACCGAAACGACGGTGCGAAACCGTGCGGAATCTCGGTGCTCATGAAGAGCCGCCTCCATTTCAGCCCAGGGGATAACCTGCCCCTCTGTGAGATGGGGAAAGGCCTCATCAAGTTTCCGTACTCCTGACTCTGTGGGGCGGTGCTGGATAACCCCAACCCGCACATCCTCGTTGCTCGTGTAATCGTGTCCTTGCGTCTGCATAATGAACCCTCCTTTTTGGAATTTGGGCGTACGCCCCCATGAACCATGCCTTGCCGTGCCGTTCCGGGCCTCGCCTCACCTCGCCTGGCCATGCCTTGCCCCGACTCGAACCATGCCTTGCCCGGCCTGGCCACGCCGGGCCATGCCTCGCCACGCCCCGACTCGAACCTTGCCTTACCACGCCTCGCCCCGCCCAGCCGCGCCTTGCCTCGCCAGGCCTCGACTCGAACCCCGCTACTTCACCTTTTCAATCTGCACGCTAAACCGCCCATACTGCCCCGGCTTACTCGGGCTGCCCGGCCGCCAATCGCAGAGGCCAATCATCAGCCCCCCGGTGTACAAAATGCTCTCCACCATGGCCTCGGAAATGCTCTCGTCAAGCACCGTCAGCGTGCCGGAACAGCTCCACTCATCGAACCGGGGCCGCACCCGGACGTGCTTTGCCTGTCCGATCCGTGCCCGCTTCATGAACAGCTCAAACCCCATCGCCTGTGCCACTTCCACGTGTTTGTCGAAGTCCCCTTCATCCTTGAGAGCGTACAGCCCAGGCCAGGGTACCGTAGCCCCGCCCGTGGTGAGAGGCCAAAGAAGCTCATTGCAGACGATACCGCTCTGTGTCTGCGCCTTCATGGAGCCCCGGCCCTTTGCGGCGGGAACCTTCGTGCCAGCGTCCCGAAGCATGCTCATGATGTTGTCAGCGTCCACACCAAGCACTTTGCCGTCGTGGTAGCAGTATCCAAGCCACGTCCATGCCGGGCTCCGGTCGTCTCCGGCCACGCTCTGTTTCTTGTGCATTGGGTCTTTCGTCCACGCCTGCACCCGCTCCCCCCAAGTGATGTTGTCCTTGTGCATGAGAAGCGGCGTTTCCCCCGTGAGTGTCACTCGATACGTTTTCATTTGTGTAGCCTCCCTTTTGATTTTTTTGGGCATGCGCCCCCTCGTTCCTTGCCGTGCTCATGCCTTGCCGCGCCTTGCCTCGCCTCGCCCCGCCAAGCCAGGCCCGGCCGAGCCACGCCTCGCCCGGCCTAGCCTCACCAGGCCTTGACTCGAACCTTGCCTTGCCGTGCCTTGCCGTGCCAGGCCAGGCCCCGCCTGGCCTGGCGGCGCCGGGCCAGTCCCCGAACCTTGCCGTACCCTGCCCTGCCACGCCCAGCCAGGCCTAGCCTCACCCCGCCTTGACTCGAACCACGAAAGGGGGCCTCAGCATCAGGCCCCCAATTTCCTACACCGCCGCAGCTATCGCCATTCTCTTTCTGTCCAGAAACCTCCCAAGCACACGCTTTCTTTCCTCGAAAGAAACGCCCGTGGCAAGGATTCCGATATCTGCACGTTGGAGAGTTTCAACCTCTTTGATTTGTTGATCCGTCAGGAAAGGTCTAATGCTGTTCCCCTTCTCGATTCCGTGCATTTCCCTGAACTGCTTGGCACTCATGCCGAGTACCAGCCGGTTTATCATGTCGGCCTCATTGGAAAAGTGGTAATGCTTGGGTTCGTCATGTGCGAGCATCACCGCCTCTGTGAAAGCCGGGTGTTCCATCTTCGCCATGAAGAGCGACTGGATGAAGCTCTCCATCTGGTTAAAACGCTCGATGTAGGCTAGCTTGAATTCTGCGGCCTTGTCTCCTGTGAAGCCCATTGCAAGGTAAGCAAACCCGTCCTTTGACAAAAGGAATTCCGGATAAATCCTTCCTCGCTCCTTGTACTTCACCTCAATAAAGTTCGCTCCCCAAAATTGGGGTTTGAGTTTGGTTACGACTTCTCCAGTCTCTCGAATGTCTCTCAAAACATGGTCGTGCCTTTTCTCAAATGTCTCCGCTATCTGCCGAGAAGAGCAGAATGGTTTCCCGTTCTTCTCGTAAAGCTGATACGACGGGTTAAGATTTAGCCCCTTCATCTCGCCCTCCTTCATCTACGCCACCCTGAACTCCACCGGGTTCAGCACGTCTTCGTATCCTTCTTGGAGGGACATTTGCAGCCCCCCAGAGAGCACGTATCCGTGCATCTCTGCTACCCACTGCCGGGCCTCTTCTGCGGTCTCTGCGCAGCTTGCAATCCTCTGGATGTAGCGGTCAATGCTCACCGTGATCTCCTCCACCACTGGCCCCTCGTCGTACTGGAAGCCTGGGTAAAGCTCCGGCCATTCTCCGGAGGTGGACTCGTTGAGGCAGCTGTCTATTGCTCCCTTGAGCCAGTGTCTCAAGCCCTTGATGCTCCGAAATTCGCTCTCGTACAGGTTATGTGATGCCTTAATCTGTATGGTGACTTGCATTTGTACCCCTCCCTTTTTGTGTGATGTTGGGTATACACCCCCATGAACCCTGCCTTGCCGAGCCGCGCCTGGCCTAACCTCGCCTCGCCTGGCCCCACCCGGCCATGACTCGAACCTTGCCACGCCTCGCCTTGTTCCTCGAACTTCTTTTGTTTCTTGCTGCCAAGCTTTCCGGGCGTGTGTACTCCGCTTTGGTTTGGCGGGTTGCTAATCCGCTCTAGCCCACACCTCGCTTGGTGTGTGCCCCCAGCTGCGATCCCTCTAGGCCCCGGTGCTCGTTAAATTGTCAATCTGCCGTCCGTGGTGCTACCCTGAAAATCCCCTGTTCCTGCGCTATATGCAAACTATACCGCATTTTTTGAAAGTCGTCAAGCATTTTTTGCAGGAAACTAGGAAAAAACGCTGTAGAACCACAGCGAAAAAGGACTATAATAGAAGCGGAGGAATCATGGAGTGCAAGAAAAAAGGAGGGATTTTGATGAGCGTGGGCGAACGGTTAGCGAAAAAGCGAAACGAAAAGGGCGTTACCCAGCAAGAGGTGGCGGACTTCGTGGGAGTGCATGCAACGACTTATCAGCGATGGGAAGGTGGCGGAAATATCCCCGACAAGCATAAAGCGGCTTTATCGGAGTTTTTCGGAGTGCCACCAGCATTTTTTCTGGGGGGATGGGAAGGGGATAACGGGAAGGAGGAAAAGGAAAAAATCCTTGAGGCCGTCGCCTTCGCTCGGGCAGTTGAAGCCCAGCGGAACGGCTGGAATGACCTGGATCGGGAGGTGGTTGCATCAATTTTGGAATCTGTAGCAAAAGGGTTGCGCTCGGGGGAAAAAGTAACAGGGAAGGACGATCTCTAAAATCAGGAGGGGACATGGTGCGCTCTCGACTCGAAGCACGTTCAATACTGCAAAAAACGGGGAATGACACAGTGGAGGGGCCTGTCCCCCTCCTGAAGATAGCAGAGGATTACATGGGGTGTGAGGTTCGGCTCGATGACATGGGAGACGTTGACGGGCTGTGCATCCCGCTCCCAGATCCAATAATCTACATCAACAGCAGACATTGCAAGGCCCGCCAGCGGTTCAGCCTTGCGCACGAAATAGGGCATCTCGCTTTGAGGCATCAGCCGGAACAGATAGGACGATGGGAAATTGAGAGAGAGGCAAATATCTTTGCAGGGGAATTGTTGCTTCCTGTGTTATCCGTGAAACGTTTGGCGTGCAGGATGGATTATTTTGACCTCGCCGCCCTCTTCGGAGTATCCACCGCCGCCGCCCAGATCCGGTTGAACGTTTTGGGCCTCACCCCCCGTCGCCATCGCCCCGGCCCATCTACGGCACTTGAAGCGACGTTTTAGCTCTCCCCGCTACCCATCCGTTACCCAGACAAAATTAAAGCCCCGGCTCAAAACGAGCTGGGGCTTTGCTATTACATGGCGGGCCCGAGGCGATTCGAACGCCTGACCTACGGCTTAGGAGGCCGAAAACGCCCCCTTGCAACCACTTGGATTAAACGGCCTCCCCCTGATTCTACTAGGCTTTTTGGGTTACTGTGGGGTATTATGGGGTCGTCAGGTTCCATTTTTCGTTACCCACACGTTACCCAGGAGGAGGAGTGGAAGGTGAAGGAGAAACTTACCCAGTCCCGAGTCACCGGGGCTGAATTTGTTGATGCTGGCCGTCAGGAGATCCATGATTCAGTGGTTCCGGGGCTCTCGCTCCGGATCGGTGCCGCCACAAAAGCATTTTACTTGCGTTATCGGGTAAAAGCAACCGGGAAGCAGCGCAATCTCAAGCTGGGCTCCACCGCCATATTGACGTTGGCACAGGCCCGGACAACCGCCCAGGAGCTTCTAGCAAAGATTGCTCTCGGAGAAGATCCGGCGGCCCGGCTGGAGGACAATGGAGAACCCTGTCTCGGGGAATATCTGGAGGAGTGCTACTTCCCGTGGATGCGGGAAAACATCAAATCTGCGGGCGACTTTGAGCGGAAGATACGGTGCTTTTCGTCCCTCTGGGGGAAGCGGATCTCCGAAATTACCCCGCAGGATATCGACAAGCTGCGCACGGAATGGAGAAAAACCAACACCGCCGCAACGGTCAACAAGAAGGTGGCGGCGCTGAAGGCTGCTCTCAATTGGGGGATAAAGAAAGGGCTTTTGTCGGTGGCTCCCCTGCGGATTCAGCGGCTCCCGGAAACCGACTCCACCCCGAAGCTGCGCTACCTCTCCCAGGAGGAGGAAGGGCGGCTCATGGAGGAGCTACGCCATGGCCCCGACTACCTGCGGGTTATGGTAATCGTTTCCCTCAAAACGGGCATACGTCGGGGTGCGTTGTTCCGGCTGGAGTGGCGGGACATTGATTTTATCCACAAAACTCTGCACATCCGTGGAGAAATCTGCAAAACCGGGAAGGGCCGAATAATCCCGCTCTCGAAAAGCACGCTCCATGTGCTTCGGGCGTGGGGGCCGGGGGAAGGGCTTGTTTTTGTCTCTCCGAAGACTGGGGGAAGATTCGACAACGTCGGCACTGCGTGGGAAAGGGTGCTTCGAGAAGCGGGGGTTGCCGGGTTCAGGTGGCACGACTTGCGGCACACCTTCGCCTCCCGGCTGGTCATGGCCGGTGTGGATCTGAACGTGGTGCGTGAGCTGATGGGGCACTCGGATTTGAAAATGACCTTGAGATATGCGCACCTGGCACCGGAGGCGAAGAGTCGGGCAGTTGAACTTCTTGGGTAGGTGGTGGTACAATACAAAAAGAGGAGAGGCGTAGGCCGCCCCTCCTCGATGATTCTTTTTTTTGTGTGGCCCCCTCTTAGGAGGGGGTTTTTTTTGACTCTGCTGCTGGAAGGATGAAGGAGAGTTTGTCGCACAGGATGCGGACGTCCTCGAGGACCATCCACATGGGGGCTCCGATCCCTGTCTTTGCCCCGAATTCCTTCGGAAGCCCTTCGACGCCGTCGAAGAAGTAGTGAGGGTGGAAATAGAACCCGTTCGCCCAACCCCCGGAGACGGGGCGAAAGCAGAGCTTTACGCCGAAAACCCAGCATTCCGAGTTCCCCTGTCTCGGGGGGAACGCCACGTGAAGGTTTCCCGCATGGTCTGGGGCGAAGAAGAATGAGAGCCCCTTTCCTCTGGTGATAACGTTCAGCCGCCCGGCGATCTCCGCAGCGAACTTAACCTTGTCCCACGTTTCGTCCTCCGAGAACTCTTCCCGGACGATTTCTAGATCTCCGAGGACCTTCCCCGAGAAGGAGGCGTTGGAACGCTCCCCCTTATAGTTTGTTTCCGCTCTCTGCATAATCTGCCGTTCGTTCATTTTGTTGTTCTCCTAATATACGGTCTTCTCGAGAAGCATATCTTTCATATTCCACACACTCCCGCACCCGCCGAAATCCGCAGGCTCATAAAAGAGCCCGGAGGTGGGAACCTCAGACCACTCCCCACCGGAAAGCTCAAATTCAGCAATCCGTTTCCCAGAGTTCCGGTTGAACACCATCGCCCGCTGATAATCCGAGTCAAAAAACACTCTATACTGTGGCCCGAATTTCCCATCCGTAGTGCAAAAAAAACTTCTTGCCTCATCCACCATCACTGCCGCCAGTCTGTTGTTTCTCATCTTCTACCGCCTCCTCTTTTGGCTATGCCCCCGAGCCTATCCCGGGGGCGTCTTCTTCGTTATTCCGAACTGGGGTTTTTATTTCGACTGAAGGACTATCGAAACTGCATCAGAGTACTTCGCCCAGACGTGGAGAAAGTCTTCAATCTCCGGGAAAGCCTTCTTGAAGTCTTCCACGTAACGATGGTTCTCGAAAAACTTCGTGCGCTTTTTCCTCGCCCACTCTACGACCTTCACAATGCTTTCAAGCCCATCTGATTCAGGATTCTTCTTGATGACAACTTTCACTTTTTCATAGAGGACAGGGACAAGTTTTTCTATTTCCGACTTTGCCTGGGGAAGTCTCGCTTGGATCTCTTCGGCTTCCCTCTTTCGCCTCTCCTCCTCTGCCCGCGCTTTAAGGAATTCCTTTTCGCCTTCTCTCAAAATCATTTCATAGTCAAGATCGATCACGACTATGGGGCGGCAAAGTTCCTTTGTGGTGCTTTCGTCGTTCCAATATTCGCACCAGAGCCCCATAACATCAGACTCGACTTCTTCAAGAGCTTTTTTGGCGACTTTGTGATCAAACTCATCTCCCGTCTGCTTCTCGAAAGCAACATGGGTGATGAACTCGGAAACGTACGCCCACCAATCCTCATGGTTCCTACGGTTCCTCTTTTCCTCTGCCGAGGGGTTCATGTCTTTCGCAACTTCCTTAAGTGTCGTCATCTCCTACCGCCTCCTTTTGAATTGGTGTTGCCCTGTCACGCCTAAATTCTAACGCTAGCGTGAGAATTTGTCAAGGGGGAATTTTTCTTTTTTCACTCCCTTTGATACCGTTCAAACTTCTCGGCCCATTCCCTCGGTATCCACCAGTCCCGCCCGATTTTTTTTGCCCCTCTAATCTTCCCTGCAAGGGCCATCTGACGAATTCGGGAATCATCTACCCGCTGCCCTCTGCGATCAAGAATTTCTAACGCCTCACGAATGGTTACGTACTCGTGAGCGGCCATCATTCCCACGCCCTTGAAAACTCATGATCCTTGAAGAGTTCCGGGAGTCCGGAAGTCTGCTTCAGCCTCAAGAGTTCGTCGGCATCCATCCCCAGCTCCTGCGCCACGCACGTGTCGTCCCACCCATTCAGGATCATGTCAGCCACGATATCTACCATTGGCTTTACCCCATGCCGCCCCCTGGCTCTGTTGTGCCGAATTGTGGCGGCCATTCTGTTGTTGGTGTCGCCTCGGTTTTCCTTGATCTCCGTGATGGGGACATACCCCCCGGTTCTCTTGGCAACGACGGACGACTCCTTCCCAACCCTCGTGCGGTGGGCTCCATCTACGACAACGTAGGAGTCCCCCTCTCTGTGCGTAACCACGGGCTGTGTGTACCCGTCCATCTTAATTGAGTGTTCCAGCAACCGCATCTCTGGGGGGGCTACGGCGTTAGGGTTGTAGTCGTTCGGGTTCACGGTGTCGGACTTTACCCAGAGAACGCAATCCACCGGCTCCTCCTTGAAAGGGCTATGCTGGTGCAGAATCTTTTTCATCTCGTTAATCGTCTCTATCTTTTCCTCATGTTCCAAGGAATCAAGCTCTCCGACAACCTCTTGAAACAGCTCCAAGATCTCCGTGCTGGCAGTTCCCCCAAAAAGCGTCATTGTGTCTTCTTTTCTAGCCAATAGAAACGCCCCCTTTTGCTTGTCACCACAAACCCCTGGACAAGATATTTCTTCAAAGAGTCTTGGTGTCTGGTAATCCCCCTGATGGGGAGGTTCAGTTTTTCGGCCTCACCCATGCGGATAGAGAAGAGCTTTTTCCCGATCCCGTTCTTCCGAAGGTGAGGAGCCACCCAGAAATTTTCAAAAAACAACCGCTTCTCCTCCTTGAAAAAACAGCAGCACCCGAAGGCCACGCCGTCCTCATGCGCCACAAACCACACACTCCCCGGCTTGTTGTAAAGTTGCCCGTCCATCTCCTCGGCAATGTCCCTGTTCGCAAACAGCGGCCCCATGAGCGCATAGAACCGATCGTCCTGCTTCTCTTCCGGGAAAATTTCCACGTCCACCTTGATCACCTCACAGATCTTCATATTTTTTCATCAATTCCTCGATGTGCTTGGTCGTCTTCTCTGAAATGGCAAAGCCGTATTTCTTGCAAACCCAGTCCCTCTTGATTATGAAATTTGCTAACGTCTCCCAGCTCCCCACGTAACAGATACTCAAACCGTGCTCTTTGGCGAAGGCTTTAGCCTCTTTCCGGGTGTCGAACATGTATTTCTCAAGCCCCTGTTTCTTCCTGGAATAGTTTTCAAACCAGTTGAAAATGATTCGAAATTTATCCTCGAAGTTCGCCTTTGCATCCGGAGGCAAGCTTTCAAGGAGCAGGTGCGTGTACTCTTCCCATGTCGAGTTTTCCGGCTTGAGCGTTCGGAGCCTGTTCAGATTCGTTTTGTTGTACATGGCCCCGAAGTTCGCCCCCTGTACTCGCTGTACAAGCCTGTCCCACGTCTCCGGTTCGACGATTTGCCACATGTCCAGATCTTGCTTTTGAGACTCCCCCAAGGCGTTGCAAATCCTCATCTCCTGCAAAGTGGAGCCCGCATAATAGAACCGGTCATAGGCTCTGTTATAATCCCACCCGTACTTCCCGTTCGCCGCCCAAATATCCTCCACGGCCCAGTCGTAGATGGGGAGGGAGATCCATGTCTTTTCCCCGTTGTCCTTGGTCTGGTACGTATAGTGGTTCTTCTTCACACGGTTCTTCCCAGCTGCTATCAGCATATGCCGCCCGTAGCTTTCTAAGGTGCGCATGCCGATGAAGTTCACCAGAGATTCGGCACCTTTTTTCTCTGCAAGCCAGTCCCCGAAGTGCTTCACAACCCACATGCTGTAATCATTTGGGTTGTACCAGGATAGCCACTCCTCCGGGATATTGTCTTCGTTGATCACGTAGGGCATGTCTGGCATAGGCCGCACCCAGAGATTCTTTTTGCTCCTGTCCCAGGGCTTCCAGAACCTTTCAAAAATCGAAGATCCGTTATCCTCGCACTCAGGGATACAAAGCCAATAAGGCTCTACCTCGGGGCGTTCCATCATGCGCCTCACGAAATCGACGGTTCCTTTGTAGCAGGTCTCCCAGTCGAAAAACATAGTAGGAACTGGCAGCTTCCCAAGCTTCGAAGCTCTTTCAATCACCAGGTTCAAAAGAACTCCAGAATCCTTCCCTCCTGAGAAGGAAACGTAAAACGCCGGGAACTCTGTCAACGCCCAATCAATCCGCTCGATTGCCGCTTCAAGCACGTTTTTTTTAAGATATTTCTTACTCACAGCCCCATCACCATCTTCCGCACCTTGTCCCGCACGTTTCCTTTCCCTTTCTTCAAGTCCGCTATCTCCTTTCGGAAGGATTTCAAAATCCCTTCTTTTTTGAAAAGGCTGTCCTCTATTTTCTCGTCGATGCTATTTCGGCATACAATATCAATGTACCGCACATTCCGAGTCTGCCCGATCCGGTGGATGCGATCCTCTGCCTGGAGCCTTTGGGCCAGATTGAAACCATTGGCGTAGAAGATAGCCGTGCTTGCCTCCGTGAGCGTGAGCCCGTGCCCCCCGCAGCTCTGGGTTGCTACCAGGAAGCGGGCATCTTTCCGAAACCGTGCAAGTTCTCGGGAACGTTCTTTTTCTCCAAGATCCCCGTAGTACAGAGCGTAGGAATCCCTGCCATACTTCTCTTCCAGGAGCCCGACAATCTCTTCAATGGAGAAGCGGTACTTGGCCCAGACAAGCACCTTCTCGTCTTTCGGGAGCCCGCCGAGGATGTGCTCCAGCATGGCAAGCCGTTCATGAGGGAGAACAAACTCCTCCGTCTCCTTCGGAATCTTCCCGTAGCTTAAAAGATATTCCCGCCAGTTCGTGGTGCGTATCCACCGCCCGCACACTATCGACTGGAGCACCGAGAAGAGCCGGAAGATAACCATGGCGTTCAGCCAATCATCCCCGAAGGTGTCCAGCTCCTCAAGGATCTCACCCTTGGCCCGGTAATACGCCTCGCTCTGATCTCCCGTCATGGAAACCCATTTCGTTGAGAACCCCTTCCCGGGCAGCTCCAAGCACTCGTCTTTCGTCACCTGGTACACGTATGGCTTCATCTTCTTCGCCAAGAGCTCGGTGTCATGCGCACGAAGAACCATTCCCGGGAATTTCTCGCTGTACTCTAGGTGGTTATTTGCGAAGGAGTAGAACCCCGAGTACCCAAGAATCTTCGGAGAAAGGAACTTCATTTGAGCGTAGAGATCCGCTATCCCCTGTGATATCGGAGTGCCCGTGAGGATCATGCGGTATTTCGCCCGCTGGCAAATATGTGTGATCCGTTCCGTTCGGAGAGCCCGGTGGTTCTTGATGTAACTGGACTCGTCCATCACACAGAAGGTATGCTCCGTCACCAGCTTGTGCACCGCAAACACCACCCGGCTGCTTGCGCTCATGCTTTCAATCCCGACTATGTACCACGCCTTATCCTGTGGTACACTCTTACTGTCGGTCTTGTCGTCGAAAAGGTACACGTCCTCACTCTCAAGGTTCGTGTGCTTCAGAATTTCGTACTTGACCGTCTCCTTGAGGGAAACCGGGCAGAACCAGACTGCCCTGTCTATTTTCTCAGCCCGGAGTTTCCCCAGCTCGATGACTGATCTGCTCTTGCCCGTTCCCATCTCCATGAACAGGGCTCCTACCCTGCTCGGGAGCATCTTGGAAACGGCATCCACCTGGTGGGGGAGCAGGTCAGTTGTCGTCTCGAAGGCTCTCATCTATTCCGTACTCCTCCGGCTCCGGTTCTGCTTCTGGCTCGTTGATAAGCTCCGGCTCTTTCGGAGCACAAACAAGCGTCTTTTCCCTGATGGCCTTGCCGATCTCTATAAGCTCCATTGCTCCCTCCGAAATCTTAAATCCGTGAGCCTCCGCAAAATCGAGAACTTCCTCGTAAAACTCCGGGGCGAGAACAATTCTTTTCTGGTTTGGGTCGTATTTCGCACCACGGAGCTTGGCCGCTTTCTTGTAGTAATCCTCTCCACGCCCCCACTTCACCACAAAGTTACCTTTCTTCACGTCCTTTACAATCCAGTTTACCACCTCTGGTTTGTACTCCCCGTTGATGGCCCTGGCCCTCAAATTCTCGTCGTAAATCCTGACGGAGAACCCCGCCAGAAGGAGCTTGGACCCCGCCTCCACCACACGCTCCTCTACTGGCCCGGAAAACTGTGTGATTCGTTTTCTCCAAGCCTTGTCTTTCCAGCAACAACCCAAATCATGCTTCACAAGTTGCCGGAAATCTTCCCGGCATTCAGAAAATGAGATTGCAATAACGTCACCATCTACCACCTTAATCTCTGCCACCGTTTCTGTCTTTGCATTCTCAGGACGAACGGTAGCCTCTGCCTTGGCCTCGACGATTGCGGAAAGCTCTTCTTCTTTAGCCTTCGCTTCACGCTCCTTCATCTGAGGGAGAACCCGTTCCATCTCCTCAGCAAAAAACCATTTGCTTATGCTGAAACGGCTCTCAATCCAGTATTTTGCAAACGGGTTGTTCGTCACATACTCAGCAGCCCTTAGCGCTTCTTCGTATTTCTCCTGATCCTCCTTGTTTTCCTCCTCTTTTGCCTTGGCGATGGATTCCCGGCATCTGTCCTTGATTTCGTCAAGAACTGGCTGTGCTTCCGCCCGGATTGTTTCGGCCCACGCTATTTGTTTCTCCGATCCCTTGAGCGGGGGGAGTCCTTCCTTTGCGTTCTCTGCCGCCGCCGCCTGATTCTTCCGCTGGAACCCTGCTTCCTTGCACTCCTCACAAACCCACGTCCAGTTTTCAAGTTTCCACTCCCGATCCTTGATCTTCCCGTCAAGATAAACCAAAAACTCCTTTCCGCACGTCTCGCAAATGACCATGTACTTTGCCACTGCCACCACCTCCTGCCTAAATTCTAACGCTAGCGTGAGTTTTTGTCAACAAAAAAAGGGGAAACCACCCAAAAAAGAGCGATTTCCCCGCTATGGCCTCTCACGTGCCCCGTATTCAATTCCACCCCAAAAGACACCCAATCATACCCCTACCCTATAACAAAGCCCCTCCTGCGCCGTCTGGGAAGGCCCTAATTTGTTAAGAGAGCCCCTGCCCCCAGGCCGATCACGCCCCACAGAATTTTGTTCCGTTTTTCGGCCGCCAACTCCATCTTTCGGGCGTTACGCTCTGCTTCGAAGGCTTTTTGGAGGTTGGCCACCTGGTGGGAGAACTCGTCCTGTTTCGCTCTCTCAGCAGCAAGCACAGCACGGAGCAAATCCCGCTCTGTCTCCGCAACTTCAAGGTCAGCCATAAGCTGTCTGAAGTCCTGCTCCGACATGACGATGTTACCGTCCGTGTCAATCCGTACCGCCGATTCTGCAATTAGCCCTGTCAACCAGATCAGCGAGATTGCTATCCAGAGCATTAGCCCGAGCTGCCGCAACCTCTTTTTCAATAAGGGCATCATTCTTCCTCCTCTCCTTCTGGATCTCCGCACGGAGTTTTTCAACCTCGGATTCTTCTTCCCGGGTCTTTCTGGTTTTGTCCTTGACGACGTAGGTAGTAGCACTCCCGAGTGCGGCGGTGGCTATCTCCTTCGCTCCCCAGAAGAGGGCTATCAATCCCAAGAGGAGGATGGAGAGAATAACGCAATCTGACATGGTGAGGTTGTCTTCAAGCCACTTTTTCACCCGTGCCACCGCCTCAAGTGCCCGTTCCTAAAAGTGTCGATGTGGAGGAACCCTTGCTTAGGGTAAATTCCGATCCCTCCAAGCTCAGGTAGCTCTCCGGCATCGTAAGCCTTCATGATCCGGTTGTAGGCTACGGACACCCGCATTCCTCTGGGGTAAAAATCCATAGCCATGCCGGACATGTGTTTGGAGTTCGGAGATCCACCCACACGGGTGTTATGGCTAGGGCACCGAACGCAGGACGTAACCACCATTGGGATATCTCCCAGGATGGAGCGCACCTTCTCGGCAAGCGTCAGGAGGTGGGGATCAACCTCGCAGGAGCCACAGCCGCACTTGCAGGTGAGTTCGTGTTCCGTGAAATGCTCACTCAGTTTCCGCATGGATGATTCACCTCCCGAATAATTTTGCCGTCAACACAGCCGCTAACCCGCCAAAGAGAGCATAAGCTCCCTTCTCGACAACCCTGGTTACGAGGCTGGCCCTCGTGGTGGCCTGGTCATTCTCGTGGAGCTGTTTTTCTAGGCTGGATAGCTTTTTCGACATATACGCCCGTTCCACGCACCGCTTTTCGATCTCTTGGATCTTCCCAGACATGGGCTCCACGTCCCTCTCAATTCGAGCAATCCGCTCCTCTTGCCGGATAAGTCGCTCCATCATGTCCGCCATGCGCTCCTGGTTGGCAGCGACGACGGCAAGAGTCCCGCGGATCTCTGATATATCCTGACGCATCTTTTCCATGGATGCTTGCTCGGTCATGAGCCGCCTCCTTTATTCACGGAAATCACTGCATCCCCCCGCATAGTGAGGATAGGCGAGAAAATGAGCACAAGCCCCGAGGAGATATAAAGCTCCCCAGAGCCATGAAAAGGCAAAGAAAACGCCGGAGAAAAGGAACTCTCCGGCAAATCCTGCAAAATTAACAAGTCGTCTGTGCGTCAGCCCTACATCCTCCGGGAACTCCCAAACCCAGCGGTAGCCCCGTGGCTTGAAGGTGAGGCGGTGCCCCGTCAGGAAGTAGAGGGCAATCCAGTGGGAGCCCTCATGCGCCCAGGTGTGGGGCAAGGCCCACGTTAAGTAGGCTCGCCATTTGTCCATGCAATCCCCTCCAACTCCTCAAGCGTAGTCGCCGCCTCAACCTGTGTGGCGAGGGTGGCTTCCTTGGCGTACAACGACTGCTGACGTTGCGAGAGCAGAAGGCGTACCGTCACCAAGTCATTCAGCGTCAGCTCTGCAAAGGTGCCGTCTGCCGTTTTCCATTGGAGTGTAGTGTCTGCTGGCAAGTGTCCCAGACTGATAGCCTCCGCAAGGTCATCAGAGGCTCGGTGCATGTC
>NPIG01000600.1_pt1 | contig 26114 bp, 17 predicted proteins | sample 8637441 | NCBI WGS metagenome assembly NPIG01 (sample SAMN07420675, study PRJNA396082) | bioreactor metagenome | isolation source: sample BR6 brine-fed electro-methanogenic bioreactor BR | place: Japan: Kochi | collected 2016-06-14 | reverse complement strand
AGGTAGCGGCCGCCGCTGCGCCAGCCCAGCGCCTGAATCGTCACGCGCAGGTCCTGCTCAAAACGAACGGGGTCCATGAGGTGCCAGCGGTACATGCCAAACCGCTGCTGAGAGCGGTAAGCGCCGTCCGGGCGAATCACCTGATGCAGCCCCGCGTAGGCCGTCGAGAACTCGGTGTACCGGCCGTTGCGGTCGAAATTGTAGGAGCCGCAGAAGTAGTCTTCCTCGCCGGTGCCGCAGATGGTTGGGAACTCATCGTCACCGTCGATATAGAACTTGATCTCCCCTTCCCCCCACCAGCCGGGGCTGTTTGCGCCGTGCGCCAGCCATGTGCCCACATACTGTCCATTGCCCTGGATACCGTCGACAATGGTGTAGACCTCCTTGTAGGGCAAGGGGTTGGTGCGGCGGAACTGTGCGTGGAAGTAGGGCGTGTCTTCCGCGACGCTTTCAAGGCTGTAGTCGATCTGGTAATAGACGCGCGCGTCCTTTTCCTCCGCCATGTTTTCCAGCGTTATGCGGCAGCCCTTGCGGAAGGGCATCTGCCAGTAGGAATTGAGCCCGCTGCGCGGATTGACGCAGACGGCAAGAGACTGAATGCGGGGTTCGTTGCCCATGCCCCAGCCGGCCGCGAAAAAGTCGCCGACAGGCGCGACCACCGAGGGCTCTTCCTCGTCATCCCAGTAGAAACGCAGGATCATGAGGCGGTAATCGCCGACGGGCGTCATCCAGATGTGATTAATGACGCCCGCCCCCTCCACCTCGCCAAGGGTAAAGGTGGTGCCCGGCGGAATCACCACAAAGGGATTGACCTTCCAGCCCTGGCCGAGTTCACGCGCGGCGTGCGCTGCGCTGCCTTCTTCGAGCGTGGCCATGCCGCCCTTTCCCTTTCCTCCGGAAAAGTTCTCCGGGCTGATGGAGCGGCTGTCATTGTCCTTGAGTTGGTAGAGTTGGTCCATCCCGGCGGCCTGCGCAAGGGCAAGCGGCGTCCAGAGGGCCAGAACAAAAGCGAGCAGGGTCAGACGGTTGGCGTTCATTTTGCGGTAGCTCGTGTCGTTGCGTTTGGTTGTTCCTGCGCCTTCTGGGCGCGGATGCACCCTTGAACGTACCGTTTTTCGCGACCGGAGGTCAACGCATTGCGTGCGCGCCACAGACCGCCGGAATCAGCCGCGCGGCAGAAAGCCTGCCTGCCGACAAGGAACCCGCCACCTTCCGGCATTGGTAAGGAGCGCAGGGGCAGGGATGGTGGCGTTCTTCTTCTGGCGTGGTCCTAATGCGCCACTACTTCGTCCACGCGCAGAATCTTGAGCAGTTCCTTCTCCAACTGGACAACGCCCGCAACATAGCGGCCGGCGATATCGCCGACATTGGCCGGCGCGGGGTCGATATCGGCCTCCTCGACGGTGACCATGTCTTCGACGCGACTGACAAGCAGGCCGACAGCGTCGGCGCCCGCATTGTCATCGAGTTGGCCTGATTCGCGCAGGTGTCCCACCATGCGTGCGGTCTTGAGGACAATGCACCTGGACTCAGGCGTACGCGACCACGCACCGGCGCCGATTCTGGCCGCGAGGTCGAAGACGGTGACAATCTGGCCGCGCAGGTTGAGCAGCCCCCGCACGAATTCGGGGGCGCCGGCCACAGGCACCATGTCGAGCTGGCGGTTGATTTCGTCCACAAGCAGGACATCAATTCCGAAGAGCGCATCGCCGAGGCGGAACGTCGCGAATTGGCGTTTCATGTCTTACCCTCCATTGCCGCGGTCACGCGGGCGCCGCGTCGGGCTACCGCGAGACAAGCGATTCGAGCGTGTTTCGCAGGCTTTCCTTGTCGAGTTTGGCTTCATAAGCGTCGACGCCGGCATCCAGAATCCTGCGGCGGTCCTCCTCGTTGACCAGTGCCGTGAGCGCGACCACGGGCATGTCGCGCAGTTCCTGGGAGGCGCGGATGCGGCTGGTCAGGCCGAGCCCGTCGAGCAGCGGCATTTGTATGTCGGTGACGAGAAGGTCATAGCTTTCGGAGGAGAGCTTCGTCCACGCCTCTTCACCATCGACCGCCACATCAACCGTGCAGCCAAGCTCGCGGAGATAGGAACTCTCGACACTGCGGAAGAAGGCCGTGTCTTCCGCGAGAAGCACCCGCTTGTCACGGAGCCCTTCTCCGGTATACGCGCGGTAGATGTCCGGTTCGGCCGCTTCGAAAAGGCTGTACACATCCACGGTGATAATGAGGCTGCCGTCAATGACGAGTGAACCCAGAATGCCTGTGCCGGTTATGGTCTCACGGTCAAGGGCGGCGTTGGTTTCGATAACGTCCTCGACGGCGCTGACCACAATGCCCATGGGGTGGCGCACCAGCTTGGGCACGATGACCAGGCATTCCTCGCTTTCATGTAGCGGGGCCTCGACAGGGAGGAAATCGTGCAGGCGCAGCAGGCGCAGGGAACTGTCTGCATACTTGAGAAACTCCTTGTCCCGGACCTTCTCGATGGCGTCTTGCTGCACCTTTTCAATTCGCCTGACCATGGACAGGCTCATTGCGAAGCGTTCCGTGGTGCCGTTGCGGAAGACAAGCAACGACTGGCGCTCCTTCATGCTCTCCCGGCTGTAGCTGTCTGAATGGGTGGATTCGGCCCTTTCGAGGTCGCCGCCGAAGCGCAGTTTCGCGGTTTCGGAGATGCCGGCGGCGTCGAGAATCATGGCGACCCGTCCGTCCCCCATGATGGTGGCGCCGGCGTAGGCGGCGCACTGGCGGAGGTATTCGGGCAGAGGTTTGACCACGATCTCTTCGCTGTCCCGCAGTTGCTCGACAATGAGCCCGTAGCGATTCTGTCCGACCCGGAGCACAACCACATTGAAGGCGCTGTCGGCGTTGTGACGGCGGTCCGAGGGGTTCTTCCGCCGTTCATCTGTGGAAACGTCGGCCTGCGCCCGGGGCGCCGCGCCGGGGCCCGCCGCCACAGGAACGGGGTTGTCCGGGTCGATTTCGGTGGACCGGCGGTCAAGGATGCTCTTCCGCCGGTCGGGCTTTCTGGTGTTGTCGCGCTGGTCGAGGTAGGTCTTCTCGATGCCGAGCACTTCATTGAGCAGGACGAGCGGCAGCACCTTGTCCCGCAGCCGCATGACCGGCTTGCCGTGAATTTGCTCAATCTGGGTTGAGGCGTCACGGGCCCGGATTCGCACCAGTTCCTCGATGTCAACCTGAGGCACGGCGAACACGCGGTCCTCGTTTTCGATTACGAGGGCGGGCATGATGGCCAAGGTGAGGGGCAGCTTGAGGGTGATGCGCGTGCCGCGCCCTAAAGAGGACTCGATATCCACGGTGCCACCGATCTTCTCGATATTTGAACGCACAACATCCATGCCGACACCGCGGCCGGAAACATCACTGACTTTTTCCGCGGTGGAGAAGCCCGGCGCGAATATGAGGCGCAGCGCTTCCCGTTCAGAGAGTTCGCGGGCGTCCGAATCGGAGAGCATGTTGCGTTCGATGGCCTTGCGCTTGACCCGTTCCGTGTCGATGCCGCCGCCGTCGTCGATGATCTCGATGTAGACCTGGCCGCCTTCATGGCGCGCGACAAGGTTGATTTTTCCGGTGAGCGCTTTGCCGGCGGCGCGCCGGGCTTCGGGCATTTCGATGCCGTGGTCCGCGCTGTTGCGGATCAGGTGCGTGAGGGGGTCGCCGAGCGCTTCGATAATCGACTTGTCGAGCTCCACGCTCTCTCCCTGGATGGCCAACTCCATTTCCTTGCCCATCTGACGGCTCATGTCCCGGATGATGCGCGGAAACTTGGAGAAGAGCGCGCCTACCGGCTGCATGCGTGTTCGCATGATGCCGCCTTGGAGCTCGCTGGTCACAGCGTCGACATCCTGCACGGCCCCGCCCAGGCTCGGCAGGTCCGCGAAACTGGTGTCGAGGAGTTGCCGCAGCGCGTTTTCCATGGCGTCAAATTCCTGGGCCACGGCCCGGGCCAGGGCAGGGCCGCCCCCCGAAACGCGCGCCGCATTGTCCAGGCGTTTGCGCGCGGCGGCGAACTCCCGCTCCACCCGGCCCAACTGCGGTCCCGCGGCCAGGCTCGAGGCCATCTTGTCTTCGAGCGTGCGCTTGATCCGGTTCCGGCTGAGCACCAGTTCGCCGGCCAGGTTCATCAGGTTGTCGAGCAATTCGACCTTGACCCGGAGGGACTGCATACCCGATTGCTCCTGCGCGGCCTGTGACTTGGCGGACGCGGCCGAGTCGCTGGTTTGCCCGGCCGGGGCATTCGCTGCCGGTTCCCGCACGGGGGCGGTCTGCGCCTCGAGAAACGGATGAAGGCCCTCAAGCTTCTCGGCAAGTACTTCGCGAAGCAGGCCGTCGAGTCCCATGGCTTCCTGGCATGCGTTGTAGTCTGCCAGGATATCTTCGGCCATTTCCTTGCCTTCACCAACGGCTTGTTCATGGAGTTGTTGCAGCAGTTCTCCGAGGCGCCTGGAGGGCTCTTCCGGCAACCGCTCATTCCCGGGGGTTTCGAGCAGCGCCATGGCTTCGGCGAAGGGAGTGTCCGTGGCGGGCCTTGTCTGGCGGCGGCGGTTCGCGTCCATCCTGGACTGACGCGCGGTCTTCTTGCCGGCCTGCGGCCCCTCGAGGATCTCGGCCAACCGCACAAGCTCTTCTTCGATGGGGATGGTCTCCGAGGCCTGCACATCGTCAACCAGCACGCGCAGCTTGTCCGTGCCCGCGAGCAGCACGTCGACGATGGCGGGCTGGACCACCAGCGCGCCGTCTCGAATCAATCCCATGACATTTTCAATGGAGTGGGCAAGGTCCCGTATGCGGGTTTTCGAGAAGAAGCCGAAACCGCCCTTGATACTGTGGACCGCCCTGAAGATCCGGTTGACCGCTTCGGCGTCGATCGCGTCGGGGTCCTTTTCGAGTTGCATCAGGTCGGGCTCGATGGCCTCGAGGTGTTCCTTTGATTCCGCTATGAGTTCTTCCATCAGGCTGTCATCGGAGTCAGTCATTCTGGAGTCTCCTTTTCGGCTTCCAGGGCAAGCCTAGAATTCGTCGTCATCACCCAGGACTTCCATCAGGCGCGTGGTGATGTCTTCCGGGGTGAATGGTTTGGTCACGTAGTGCTTTGCGCCGAGGCGCACTGCTTCGAGAATTCGATCCTTCTCCGCTTCGGTAGTCACCATGATCACGGGGATGTGTGCGAAACGGGGGTCGGCCTTGAGGGCGGCCAGGCACTCCATACCGGTCATTTCCGGCATGTTGACGTCCAGCGTGATGGCGGCCACCTCGCCGGCTTCTGTTTCCAGGAGCGCGAGGGCTTCCTTGCCGTTCGCCGCTTCCAGTGCCGTGTACCCCAGGACTTCGGCGGCTCCCGAGATGATGCGCCGCATCACTCTGGAATCATCTACGGTGAGCACCTTCATACACTGGTCCTTTCTACGTTGCCGCGGAGCCGGTAGTGGACTCCGCCTGCCGGCCCGCTATGCATGTCAAAAGCGCTGCAGTAGTTGATGAGCGATTCCGAGGCGCCCAGGAACAGCACGCCGTTAGTATTTAGGACAGCCGCCATGCGCGCGAAGAGGTCGGTCTTGAAGGTATCGGAAAAGTATATGGCCACGTTGCGGCAGAAGATGATGTCGAAACGCCCCAGGGGGGCAAATGAATCGCGTAAGTTCAGTTTCTTCAAGGTCACCATGTTGCGAATCTCGGGAGCGATACTCCAGACGCGGCCTTCGTTGCTGAAGAAGCGTTCCCGGTAGGCCTCCGGAAGCCCCCGGCTCATGGCCAGGGCTTCGTACCGGCCCAGCTTGGCCAGACGCAGCGCGTGGGTCGAGATGTCGGAAGCGAGTATCTCCACGCGCAGCCGCTTGAGGTCGGGGCAGGCCGACATCGTCTCTTGTATCGTCATGGCGATGGAATAGGGTTCCTGGCCCGTGGAGCAGGCGGCGGACCAGATGCGCAGGGAATTGCGCCTGTTCTGCCGGGCCTCGGCCGCGTACTCCGGGAGGAGCTTCTCTTTGAGCACGCCGAAGGGGTGGGCGTCCCGGAACCAGAGCGTTTCGTTGGTGGTCATCAGGTTAACCACGTTCTCGAGCAGCTTAGCGTCCCCGCCGTATTTCAGTCTCTGATGGAACTCGGAAAAGGAATTGCAGCCCGTCTCGAGCACCAGTGAACCAAGGCGCGTCTCGAGCAGGTAGGCCTTGTTTTCACCCAGGGTGATGCCCGATACGTCGGCAAGGAATTGCCGCAGGGCGGCGAATTCCTGATCTCTGACCTTGATTTGAGTCATGTCACGCCTCCGGCGTCCCCCTGCTCCAGCCGGTTCAGGAATTGGCGCAGCAGTTCGCGGGCGTGTTCGAGGTCATTCTCCGAAACCTGCTCGCCCGAGACCCGCTGGAGGACGTGATGTATGGTGTCTTTCGCATCCTGGAGTCTTGCCTCGAGCAGGTGTGCGTCGCGCCCGGCCTGGCGCTCCACGGCGTCCTTGGCTTCCTGCGCGTCTTGCAGTTCCTTTCGTTGTTCCAACAGGGTCTGCACACGCTGCAGCTTCTCCGTCATCAGGCCGATGTCGAGGGGCTTCTCGAGGTAGTCCCGTGCGCCAAGACGCATGGCTTCCACCGCGCTTCCGACGGAACCATGTCCGGTCAACACCATGATTTCGAGGCCGGGGTAGCGCTTTCGGCAAGTTCTCAGCACCTCCAGCCCGGACTGACCCGGGAGTTGGAGGTCGGTGACGACGAGGTCAAAGCGCTTCTCTTCGAGGCGTTGCAGCGCTTCTTCGCCTGTTTCAACGGCCTCTACGGCGCACCCGTCGATGTGCTCGTGAGTTGCGGCGATGAAGAGGTTCCGGAGGGTTGCGTTGTCTTCGATGTAGAGAATCCTCATGGCTTTCGCACCCCCTTCCCGGCCAAGTCCGTGAGGCGCCCCGCGAGCGCCTCCAATTCTATGCTTTCATCGCTCAAGCCCGCCGCATCGACCGCCTGTGGCATGCCGTAAACGACACAGGACCGCTCGGACTGGGTCAGGCAATAGCAGCCCTTGCGCTTGAGCGCCTGTATGCCCTTGAGGCCGTCGGAACCCATGCCCGTCATGATGACGGCCAGCACGCCCGTACTGCCGTAGCACGCCGCCACGGACCTGAACAGCACGTCCACGGCGGGCCGGCAACTATTCTCCTTTGGTCCGTCATTGATGCCCGCAACCACACCGCTGGCGCTGTTGCGCAGAACCATGTGCCGGCTTCCGGGCGCGATGAGCACGCGGCCCGGCACCACCGGCATGCCTTCTTCTGCTTCCCGCACCTCCAGCTCGGACTTTCTGTCGAGGTCGTCGGCCAGGGCTTTGGTGAAAGGCGCCGGCATGTGCTGGACGAGCACCATCGGCAGCGGAAAATCACCGGGCAATGCCGGTATGAACTGCGCCAGCGCCCTGGGTCCCCCGGTAGAGACGCCGACGGCGACAACAGTGAAGCGCCTCGGCGCGGGCGCCCAGTGGGCCATGTCGGGCATGCTCGCCTCGGCCGCGGCCGTTCCCGAGGCACTGCGCCGGACCCAGAGCGCGCGAATGATGCCGCCCAATTCCCGGCGCAGCTGTTCGAGGTTGGCGGCCGGGTCGGCGCCGGCGGGTTTTCTCAGGAACTCGAAGGCGCCGCCGTGCATGGCTTTGATGGTAACCGACGCGGCGTGTTCCGAGATGCCGCTCACCATGACGACATCGACCCCGGGGAAGTCGCGCTTGATCCGCGCGAGCGTTTCCAGCCCGCCCATGCCCGGCATCTCGACATCGAGGAGTACGAGGTCGCAGGGAGATTGCGCCAGTTTTCTGAGCGCAATCTCCCCGGTGGGTGCGGTTCCCGCCACTTCCGCGAAGTCGAGACTGTTCACGGCGTCAGAAACAAGCTTGCGGTAGGTCACCGTGTCATCGACAACGAGTATGGCGAGCGGTCTGTCCTGCATGGGCGTACCTGTCTCTCTTTTGTCTTGTGCCGTGGGCTCAGGCGGTCTTGAACTGGCCGACCAGCTCCCGCAAGCGGGCCGCCATTTCAGCCAGCTCATTGCTGCCGGTATTGGTTTGCTCGGCGCCCGACTTGACAGTGCCGGCCACCTCATTCAGTCCCTGGATGTTTCGGGACACTTCATTGGCCCCGCCGGAGGCCTCCTGGATATTGCGTGAGATGTCCGTGGCCGCCTGCGACGCATTGCCAACGTTCTGTGCGATTTCGTTGGTCGTCGCCGACTGTTCCTCCACCGCGCTGGCGATGGTCTGCACGGTGCGGTTCAGTTCGCCGATGAGTTCAGAAATGGCGCCGGTGGCGCCGACCGCCTGGGTGGTGTTGTTCTGCATTTCGCCAATCAGCCGCCCGATTTCCTCGGTGGCCTGCGCGGTCTGCCGGGCCAGTTCTTTGACCTCGTTTGCAACCACGGCGAAGCCTTTGCCGGCTTCGCCCGCGCTGGCGGCTTCAATGGTGGCATTGAGCGCCAGGAGCTTCGTCTGGTCGGCGATGTCGCTGATGGCCTCGATTACCTTGCCGATTTCCTCCGCCGAGGTGTTGAGGGCGCCCATGGTTTCACCCGCGGCGCGGGCCTTGCCATCGGCCTCGGACGACATCCGCGCGCCTTCCGCGCAGTTCTTCGCCACTTCCGACAGAGAGGAACTCATTTCTTCGACGGCGGTGGCGACCGTGGTCACCATGGTCGACATTTCCTCCGCGCCAGAGGCGATGTTGGTCAGGTTGGAGGAAAGCTGTTCGACCGCGGCGGCGGCGCCGGACGACATGGCGTTCATCTTGTCAGCGCCGGTGTTCATTTCGCCGGCATTGGAAGACAGTTCTTCGCTTGTCGACGCAAGCGTGGAAGTGTTCGTGGCCACCTCGCCGATGATGCCCTGAAGTTTCTCCACGAACAGATTGAAATAGCGCGCCATGCGGCCGATCTCATTTTCCCCTTTGGCAGCCAGACGGGCAGTCAGGTCGCCCTCGCCCTGGGAGATGTCTTTGAGCATGTCCGCTGTTTGCGTGATTGGCTTCGAGATGCGTCTGGCGAAGAAGGTGGCCACGATAATGCCGGCCACGACCAGGACGAGGATGATAATCAGGGAGGTCCAGATCATCTGGGCCAGCGTATGGATAATCCCGTTAAAGCTGGCCTCCATGGATTCCTGAATTTCCGCGTAGTCGCTTTCATAGGTTCCAGCGCCGATGACCCAGTCCCACGGTTCAAAATAGGTTATGGCGGCAATCTTCATGCGCGCCTGGTCTTCGCCCTGATTTTTCCACGGGTATTGTTGAAACGCGACCGGGATTTCTTCGCCGTCCTTGAATTCGAGGGCCTTGGCCTTCTGGATGATCTCCTGGATGAAGAGCGTGCCGTCGGAGTCCTTGGCTTCCCAGATGTTCTCTCCGTCCCGGGCGCCGCCCAGAGAAATGATGTAGTCACCGCGCTGCTCGCCGGTGCCGCCCAGCACATAGACGTAGCCGGTCTTGCCCACCTTGATGTCCATGATGCCGGCGCGGAGACTGTCGACGTTCTCCTGTTTTGCGCCGACGTAGAGCACGCCCACCACGCGGCCCGAGAAGTCGAGGATGGGTTCATAGGCGGTGATGTACCAAGCGTTTACGACGTAGGCGCGGCCGCGATAGGTTTCGCCCTTCATGACGGTGGAAATGACTGGGTTTGGTTCGCCATCCGTCCCGACCGCGGGAATATAGGTGCCAATGGCCCGAGTACCGTCGAGTTTAGCCACGTTTGTGCAGACGCGCAGCATGTCGCCGGCCTCGTTCATGCGCTGGAAGATGGTGCAGGTGCCGCCCACGAGTTCCTGTGTGGGGTCGACCACCGGCGAGAAAACCGACATGTCAGCATTCTGGCCCAGCCAGGTGTCCCCCACCATCATCTTTGGAAGCCTGACCGTGGTGGTTTGCTTTGTGTACTGGTCAGTGGCCTGCCAGGTAGCCGTTTCTTCGGCAAAAGTCACGGCCCCCGCCTCGTTGAGCAGGTACCGGGCCACATTCAGGTCGTCATCGACTTTCTGCTGTATCGCGTCCTGCTGGGCACGGCACATGCGCAAGACGTCCTGGGCGATGACCGCCGTTCCATCCTTGGCGCTCTTGAGCACCTGCGCCGCGGCCTCTTGTGATCCCTCGGCGATAGTTTTTTCGACGGCACCGCGCTCAAAGAGCAGCACAGCGACAATACAGCCGCCGAGTATCAGCGCCAAACACGCGCTGAATACCTGGATGGCCCTCTGGATCGTCATGTTCTTCAGCATCTCGCTTTCTCCTTTCACCAGTCGTTACGCAATCAGCCCCTGCTTGTGCCGGCAGGCGCTTGTGAACGTTCAGCTCCCTTGGGGTTGACTTTTTCGGACCACATTCAGCACCACCTCTGCCACGTCTGCCAGCGGTTGCCCATCGGAAGTGACGAAGCGTGGGTGAAGGCGATGTGCTGTTTCCGTCATCTTACTGTTGTCGTTCGGCAGCAGGATAACCACGGACATGCCAGACAGGATGGGGGCGAGCTTAAGCAGGGCATCCAATTCCTGCTGGGAGGCCGGGGCCAGCACGACGACCTGCAGTTCATCACCGTGCATGGTGAGTTCCGAACTCAGGTCGTCCAGGTTGGTCTTAGAATAGACATGTCCGGGAAACCGTTTGCCCGGGCGCTGCGCTTTCAGAGAGGCCTTGAAGCGCTCGAAACCGCGTCCCCAATAGAGAATGGACATCAGCGTAAGTCCTCATCTTATCCGCCCACACACACTGCGTACAGTCGCACGCTCGGGGCATGAGCCTGAATCATGCCAAGCGGAGGCCTTTCTGTAATTAATGGCGTATCATATTGCATATAAATGACTTATCCATTATCATCGTATGGCGCTTCTGCGGGCGGGAAAGCCTTGGAATCTGCAAGGTCAGTCTGAAAAACCAGACGCGTCTTGAATTCAAGACAACGGCGGGCAGACGCAGGGTGGTCAGAGCTTAAGGCCGTATTTCTTCAAGAGAGCGTACACGTGCGGACGAGACACGCCTGAGACCCTACAGGCGGTCTCGATATCCCCGCCGGCCTGGCTCACCAGTTTCTCGAGATAGGCCTTCTCAAAGTGCGCACGCATCTGTTTCATTGGCGCCAGGTCGCCTGCCAGGGCGAAGGTCCCGGTGTCCGTCGGCGGTTCAGGGCCGTCTTCTTGTGCGATGGCGGCCCCGTCGATGCCATTCTGCACGAGGCAGGTGCGAATATGCAGCGGCAAGTGGTACGGGTAGAGGGTGGGGTCCTGGCCGGCGGTGGTGATGGCCGCGGCAATCGCGTGCGCCAGTTCGCGCACATTGCCCGGCCAGTGATAGCCCTGCAGGGCCTCGGAAAAGCCCTCGCTTATTCCCTTGATGCTGCGGCCCAGTGCCCGGCAATGGCGCGTCACGAAATGCGTGGTCAGCAGTGGTATGTCTTCCATGCGCTCCTTCATCGGGGGCAGCGGCAAGCAGACGGCCCGCAATCTGTAGAGCAGATCCCGCCGGAACGCACCGGCTGTGACGAGACTTTCGAGGTCACGATTCGTTGCGGCGATGAGCCGGAAATCGCTGGCCTGGGTCTTCTCCGAGCCGATGGGGCGAAAGCGGCGTTCCTGCAACACGCGCAGAAACGCCTTTTGGAGCTCCATGGGCATGTCGCCGACCTCATCGAGGAAGAGCGTCCCGCCGTTGGCTTGCTTGATGAGGCCTTCCCTGTCGTGCTCGGCCCCGGTAAACGCGCCGCGCACATGCCCGAACAGCACGCTCTCGACGAGTGATTCAGGCAGGGCAGCGCAATCGACGACAACGAACGGCGCGTGCGCGCGAGGACTGTTTTCGTGAATGGCCGTGGCGAAGAGTTCCTTTCCGGTGCCTGTTTCGCCTGTCACAAGGACATTGACGTCGCCGGCCGCGGCGCGCGCGGCGGTATTCAGCGCGGCATGAAGCGCGGGAGCATGCCCAATGATTTCGGGAGCGTTGAAAGCGATGTAGCGCGCCGTGCCGCCGCGGCTTTCGCGGTATTGCAGCGCACGGGAAAGCGAAAGTTGCAGGTCCCTGTTTGAGGAGCCTTTGCGAACATAGTCCCAAGCCCCGGACTGCAGCGCCAACTCCGCGCTTTTCGTGTCATCACATCCGGTGACGATAATAACCTCGGGCGACTGGGGGCTGTCCGCGAGCTTCGGTATGATGCTCAGCCCGGAGCCGTCGGGCAGGTTGATGTCGAGGAAGACGACATCGAAGCTGCCCGAGAGGGCGGTTTCCAAGCCGGCTTTCAGGGTACTTCTGAACGTGGCCCGGTGGCCCAGCAGCCCCACGAGTTCTGCCAGCATGCCGCAGTAGTTCGGTTCATCATCGATAATCAGTATCTCCGCCATCGAGACTGCTNNTCCCTTCCCCTTCTCATGCTTGCCCGGATGTCCTCATGTCCCCTGGCCGAAGTACTCAAGTCTGTTCTTTGGCTTCATCCAAGACCTCGCGCACCTTGTCGGCGAGGCCCTGCAGCGAGAATGGTTTGGCCAGAAAGTGCACGCCCTCATCGAGCACCCCATGGCGGGCAATAACGTTTGCCGTGTATCCGGACACATACAGACAGGCGAGCCCGGGGCACAGGCCGCCGAGATGCCTGGCGAGTTCCCGCCCATTCATTTCGGGCATGACGACATCGGTCAGAAGCAAATGGACCGGTTCTGTGTGTGCTTCGGCCACGGCAATGGCCTGCCGGGGTGTCGCCGCAGCCAGCACATGGTAACCGAGCCGCTGCAGCATGGCCCTGGTCATCTCGAGCAGCGCCGGCTGGTCTTCTACCAGAAGCACCGTCTCGTCGCCTGTGGCGCTTATCAGGTTGTCCGGCTGCTCCGCCTTGTGGCTGGCTTGGCCCGCGTGCCGGGGCAGGTATATTTTGAAGGTTGTTCCATGATTCAATTCACTATAGGCATTAATGAAGCCGCGATTCTGTTTGACGATGCCGTAGACGGTTGCCAGGCCGAGTCCCGTGCCTTCTCCTTGTGGCTTGGTGGTGAAGAAGGGTTCAAACACGCGCGCGAGCCGCTCCTCGTCGAGTCCGCAGCCGTTGTCACTGACGGCGAGCTGCACATAATCGCCGGGCACGAATCCCGCGTGTTCGTCACAGTACGATTCGTCGAGACGGGTGTTGCAGGTCTCGATGGTGACCTTGCCGACACCGTCGATGGCGTCGCGGGCATTGACACAGAGGTTGGCTAGAATCTGGTCGACCTGGCTGGGGTCGATCCTGATGGCCCACAGGTTCTGGCCGGGGGCGAACTGCAATTCGATGTCTTCGCCGATAAGCCGTTTGATCATCTTGAGCATCCCGGCGAGCGTCGCGTTGAGGTCGAGCACCCTGGGAGACACGGTCTGGCGCCGTGCGAACGCCAGGAGTTGCCGGGTAAGGTCCGCCGAGCGGCGGGCGGCGGTCTCAATCTCATGCAGGTCCTCATAGAGCGGGTGATTGCTGTCCAGTTCACTGAGCGCCATCTGCGCGTGCCCGAGGATGACGCCGAGCATGTTGTTGAAATCGTGCGCGATACCGCCGGCCAGCTGCCCGATAGCCTCCATCTTCTGTGCCTGCCGAAGCTGCTCTTCAAGCTTTCTTTCCCCGGTGACATCGCGTTTGACCGCGACATAGTTCACGGTTTGTCCCGCGGCGTTTCGGACGGGCGAAACCACCGCCTCTTCAACAAACAGGCTGCCGTTCTTCCGTTTGTTGACCATGGTTCCGCTCCAGGTTTCACCGCGCTCAAGGGTTTCCCACATCTGGCGATAGAACGCGGGGTCGTGCTGTCCGCTTTTCAGAATCCGGGGGTTCTGCCCCAGGGCCTCGTCGCGCGTGTAGCCGGTGACCACTGTGAATGCGGGATTCACGTACTGTATGGTTCCGGACACGTCGGTAATTACGATGACTTCGGCGGCTTGTTCTATGGCGGACATGAGGCGTTCGCGTTCCTGCTCCCCCTGCAGGCGCTCGCTAACATCGGAAAACATGGCGGCCATGCTTCCCGGGGCGACCTGAAAGGCATGCACTTCATATGCGCCGGATATCTTGCGGTCATTGTATTCGATGTACTCAGTCTGCCAGTCCCCGCCCTCGCGAGCGAGCGTCCGATAGCGCGCGGGCACCTCGATCGAGGCGAGGTTGGGAAAAGCCTCTTCGATGGTCTTGCCGACGAACTGGCGGTGGTCGACGCCCAGAATACGGTCAGCGGCCGCATTGGCGCCGTAGAACACAAGGCGGGTGTCCTCTTCAAGGGAGTAGAAGTGCATGCCCATGGGGCTGCTTTCGACCACGCTTCGGAACCGCGCTTCGCTCTCCACGACCGCTTCTTCAGTCCGCTTGCGCTCGGTGATGTCCTCATAGACACCAAGCAGCCCAAACACATTTCCTGCCTGGTCCCGCAAGGGCACCTTTGATGTGTCCACCCACAGGCGTGTTCCATCCGCCTGCTGCAGGGGCTCGATGATGTGCAGCCTGGGGTGGCCGTTCTCCATGACATCGTGGTCGTCCGCGAGGTAGGCCTCGGCTTCTTCTCGGGGCCATGGCATGTCAAAATCTGTCCGGCCGACGACCTCTTCAGGCCGGCCGACACCGACATCCCGTGCGAAGACCGCATTGCAGCCGAGGTAACGTCCTGCACGGTCCTTCCAGAAGACGGCCTGTGGAATGTTGTCGAGAATCTGGGTGACAAGGTCCCGCGCCATGCGGAGTTCCCGTTCCGCTGTCTTCCAGTGCGTGACCTCGCGAATAACGGCGACCACGTGAGGTTCGCCGGCGAAATCAAACGGGCGCAGCCCCACCTCTACCCACAGGGGGGAGCCGTCTACATTCGCGGCCTGCCATTCAAAGAGTTGCACTTCTCCCGCGGCGGCGCGGGCGATGCGCGCCCTCGCCACTTCTTTAGTGTATGGCGGGATGCCGGCGCCGAGCCGGTAGACCTCCGAGCCGAGCAAGCGCTCCCGTGGGATGCGCACGACCTCCTCGACCCGCCCATTGAGGTCAACGATGTTGCCCGTTTCGGCGTCGATGACGAGAATCGCGTCGTTCACGCTTTCGAAGACCGCATGGTAGCGCGCTTCGGATTCACGAAGCTCTTCAAGCCGGCGTTGCAGCTCGGGGTAATAGCTCTTTCGCATGGAACGCTCGCCCAGGCCGGCGATCTTGCGGCGCAGCATTTCGCGCCGCGCTTCTTGCTGTTCTTCAGAGCGCCCGGGCATAGATCGATTCCACTTCCTTCTGCCGGAGGTTACGCGGGTTGGTGGCCATGCAGGCATCCTGCACGGCCGTTTCCGCGAGCGCGGGTAGGTCGTTTCTGGTGACGCCCATATCCGCCAGGGAATGGGCGATGCCGACCCGGCGCAACAGTTCCCGCACGCGCGCGACCAACCGGTCGCGGCACTCTTCGTCAGACAGACCGGCCTGGGGCAGTCCCATGAACCCGGCCATGACTCGGTACTGCGCCGTCGCCGCGGAGAAGTTCGCGTCGACAACGTGCGGCAACAGGACGGCATTGCATTCGCCGTGGGCTTTGTCCAGTCTGCCTCCGAGCGCGTGGGCCATGGCGTGCACGGCGCCCAGGCTGGCGTTGGAGAAGGCCAGACCGGCGTGGAGGCTCGCGAGGGCCATTTGGCTTCGCAGCACAAGGTCATCCGGCGCCGCGAGGGTGTCGGCGAGGTTCGTCCAGACCAGTTCAATGGCCTTGGCGGCGTGCACGTCCGTCAAAGGTGAGCGGCCGGTCGAAACGATGGCCTCGGCCGCATGGGTGAGCGCGTCCATGCCCGTGGAGGCCGTTAAGGGGCCATCCATGGTCACCGTGACCTCCGGGTCGACCAGGGAAACATCGGGCACGACCGCGCGGCTGACAATCGCCATCTTCACTTGCCGCCCGGTGTCGGTGATGATGCAGAACTGAGAGACGTCGGCCGAGGTGCCCGCAGTGGTGGGAACGCAAATGAGCGGCGGGCAGGGTTCGGGTATTGTATCCACGCCTTCGTAGTCAGCGATGTTTCCACCGTTCGTGGCGAGGATAGCCAGGCCCTTTGCACAGTCGATTGAACTCCCCCCGCCAACGGCGATAATCCCATCACACCGTGCATTCAGATAGCGCGCGCATCCCTCATGGACCTCGAAATCCCGGGGGTTGGAGGTTACGTTCGCAAACAGGACATTGTCGATGCCTTCCGCCCGAAGACATTGGCGGACCTGGTCTGTCCAGCCCGCCTCGACTACGCCGGCATCCGACACGACCAATGCGCGCTGAATGCCCAGGTTCCTCGCGTAATGTCCCACAAACTCCCTGCTCGCCAAGCCGTAAAGGACCTCGGGCACGAGGAATTTTGTCGGCTCTGCTGAAGGAGAGGAAACCATATGTGCCCCTAAGCGCCCCGTCGAAACGACCCATTCCCAGATGATGAAAGACCAAACATGTGTAACCCTATGTCTTGGCTGCCATCACATGGAGTCTAACATATCCCGTGAAGCCGTCCACAATCGGATGCGGACCGATACGCGAGGCATAAGACGAGCCAGAATGGGCAAGCAGGCATGTCACCTCGAACGTGGGGCGGGCACTGCGAGAGAGAAAGCGTTGTCCGGGCCGGTCTTGTACAGGTTGGTGACGGGAGAGTAGTCCTTCACCTACACGGTCGTGCCATCCGGCAGGAATTCGAGTAGCCGCAGGTAGCCTTCCCCGAGCCGCGGCTTCATCTGGAAATTCACCAGCAACTGGTGAACGGTGTTTCCAGACGCGCCCTTGCTCTCAAGCCTTCCCAAGCCGTCATTGAGCACATGCCCGTTGAGAACGAAAAGCATCTTGGGATGCCTGGACACAAGCTTCCGCCAGAGTTCCTCGCCGTCATTTCCCTGGCCGGCTTCTTTTGCGACTTTGTACGCGTGGGGGCTCCACATCTGGGACTTGCCTTTGGCGGCCCAGTCGTAGCGCGTGTCATCGTAGTACAGGTAGGCGTGTGTGATGAGAATGCCCCAGCGGTCCGGATGGGCAGCGAACACGCTGTTTGCCCAGTCCACGACGGCGTCGCGGGGCGCGAACTCGAGTGCCAGCACAATGAAATCGCGGCCACCGGCGCTGAAAAGGTGGTAGCTGTTGTCCATGCGCTCGGGTTCGCCACCGAAGACGCCGCCCAAGGTAGATGTATTCCGGTACTTGCTCAGCGGGAAGTATTGATTGAAAAGGGTCTCCCGGGTGAAGGTCCAGCCCTTCGGGCCTATGTCATGGTTGCCGAGGCACATCGCGTAGGGGATGACGCCGTCCAGCCGGGACATGGCCTGCGCCGCCACCGCCCATTGTGCCTCGTTGTTGTCGTCGGTGATGTCGCCGAGGTGGAGCGTGAAAACGATGTTCCGTTCCGCTTTGTTTTCTGCAAGCCAGGCGGTCTGGGCCAGGAAGGTCTCCGGGAAGTCCTCGGCGTAGCCTTGCGTGTCGGGCAACACGGCGATAGTAAATGCGCCCTCCACAAAAGGCATCGGTTCGTCTTCCGACACGGGGTCGTCCGCCGCGAAGCCGAGGCCGCAGGCCAGCCCCAGGAGCAGTATCCACATCGCCTGGGTGAGACTGAATTCTTGCTGGTTCATCATTCTGGCGCTCCATGGAGGTTGTCTCTCGCGAAGGCGATGGTATCGAAAGCGAAGCCGGGACACAAAACCGTATCGTCTTGTGCCGGGCATTACCCTGTCGGCCGCCGCCTTCTTCGCCGCGCCGGCTGCCGCTGCTGTTGTCCGGGGGGCGGCTCTTCGAATCACGAACCCCGCCGTAGTATGCTTGGGGCCGTTTGCTCTGGCGTGCTTGTTCCCCGAAATGCAGATTCAGGAGAGAGGCCGCGACATGGTTGCTTTGATAGAGCGTGTCGGCGACCGGCTTGGCAGCCGGCGTGTCCCGTTGTTTGCGGTGGCGGCGGCGCTGGTGCTCACCGCGCCATCGCTGTGGGCCGGCCTGCTCATCGATGACTGGTTGCACGAACTGGTGTTGACCGGAAAGGCGGATGTGCTTGCCGCGCCGGGCATGGAACCGGCCATGTTCAACTTCACCGACGGCGACCCCGCGCGGGTGCAGTGGTTGAAAGATATTGGTTTTCTGCCCTGGTGGACCTACGAGAAGGTTCATCTGCGATTCTGGCGGCCGTTGACCGAGCTGACCCACCGCCTCGACTATGCGCTCTGGCCGCGGGCGCCCTTTCTCATGCACCTGCACAATCTGGCGTGGTTTGGCGCCGCCGTGTTTGCGGTCGGCCTGCTGTACCGGCGGGTCATGCGCGACGCCTACGCCGCGGGCCTGGCGGTGGTCCTGTTCGCGATTGAAGACGCGCACGCCATGCCGGTCGCCTGGGTGTCGAACCGCAACACGCTTATCGCGTTTGTGTTCGGCGTGCTCGCGATTCAGGCGCACGTGCGCTGGCGGCGTTACGCGGACCGGCGCGCGGGTGTGATGGCGGTGCTGCTCCTGCTACTGGCGCTGTTTGCGAAAGAGAGCGCCATCGCGGTCTGCGCCTACCTCGCGGCATACGCGCTTTGTCTCGACCCGGACCGCTGGCGCGGGCGGTTGGCCAGCCTGCTGCCCTACGCCGGACTCGTGGTGGCCTGGCGCACGGCCTACGTGCTGCTCGGCCACGGCATCTACGGTTCGCCCACATACGTCGACCCGCTGCGCAGCCCGCTCATGTTCATTGCCAAGTGTTTCGAGCGCGGCCCCGTGCTGTTGTCGGCGCAGTGGTTCGTGCCTGCGGCCGACCTCTATCTGGCCATGCCGGACTGGGGCAAGACCCTGTTCACGGTCTTCAGTGCGGCGACGCTGGTCGTGCTCGTGTGGTTGCTTTGGCCCCTGCTGCGGCGCGACCGCATCGCGCGGTTCTGGTTCGCGGGCATGGTGCTGGCCGTCATTCCTTTTTGCGCCACCTTCCCCTCCGAGCGGCTCCTGTTCTTTGTCGGCCTCGGCGCCATGGGCCTGCTGGCGCAGTTTTTCAGCGGCTGGGCATCGGGCAAGCTGGCGTGGGGGGAGCGCCCGTCGTGGCTGCGCGCGGCGCGCGTGTTCGTCGTGGCCATGGTCGCCGTGCACGTCGTGGCGGCGCCGCTCCTGCTGCCCGTGCGCGTGGGCGGCCTGTGGCTGATTGGGGGGAGCGTGCGGCACGCGCTCGAGCATGCGCCGTTGCCGGACGACCTCACCGGCAAGACGCTGGTGCTGCCCAACGCGCCGAACGTGCTATTCAGCAGCTACCTGCCCGCGCTGTGCGCGCTTGAGGGGCGCCCGCTGCCGCAGCATGTGCGGCATATCGGCCCGAACAACGTGCTGCCCGCCGGCGTGGAGATGACCGTGGTCGACCGCCACACCGTGCGGGTGCGTCCCGAGGGCGGTTACCGCTGGATGCTCGTGCGCAACCAGCAACACCCCTTGCCCGCCGGTCACCGCGAAGTGCTGCCCGGCATGACCGCCGAGGTGCTTCGCGTGAACGCCGCCGGCTACCCGGCGGAGGTGGAATACCGGTTCGATGCGCCGCTCGACGACCCGGGCCTGATTTGGCTCGTCTTCGAGAAAGGCCGGTACGTGGGCTTCGACTCGCCGGCGCCGGGAGAAACGGTGTTCTTCGAGGGCCTGTAGTGCCGGGCGGCGAGGGGGCCTATGGAACCCACGAGACCATGAATGACGCGCACGTCAGACCCGACGGGGCGAGCAGCGCCCGACACGGAGGCGGCTGCCGCGCACCACGAAGCATTTACCCATTTGTCTCATCCGTCCCATCCGGTCCACAATGACCGCCGGCTTTGGAAGCAAGGAGTGCCACGTGAGCGACGCACGGATAACCCAGGCGAAATGGATGGAATGGGCGCGGGGGCTGCAGGCGGTCAGTCAGACGGGGCTGCATTTCACGAAGAGCCCGTATGAAGTGGAGCGATTCGAGAAGGTGGGCGAAATTGCCGCGGAGATGATGGCGGCGGCGACCAATTTCACGGCGCCGGAGATTGTCGAACTGAAGCGCAGCGATTTCGGCTATGNNTATGCCACGGCGAAGGTGGATGTGCGCGGCGCGGTCATCTCGGACGGCGGCATTCTGCTGGTGCGCGAGATGATGGACAGGGGCCGGTGGACGCTGCCGGGCGGCTGGGCGGATGTAAACGACAGCCCGAGCGAGGCGGTGACGCGCGAGGTGCTGGAGGAATCGGGGTATCACGCGCGCCCGGTGAAGTTGGCGTTTGTCTTTGACCGCGAGAAGCAGGGCCACGTGCCGCCCATGCCCATCCATATCTATAAGCTGTTCTTCCTTTGCGAATTGGAGGGTGGCGCGGCAGTGGACAGCCACGAGACGACGGGCGCACGGTTTTTCCCGGAGGACGCGCTGCCGGAACTGTCGGTCAGCCGCGTGACGGAGGCGCAGATTCGGCGGCTTTTCGAGCACCACCGCAACCCGGCGCTACCCACCGAGTTCGACTGAACCGGGCGAGGGCGGCGGGGCGTCGCGGCCCCAGCCGGTGGGGGATTCCGCGCGCTCGATTTCGAGGGCGGCGCCGTGCGCGATTTCCCCGTGCCTCAGCCAGGCGCGCTCGAGCGGTTTGCCGTCGAGCCTGGCAGCGGCCACGTAAGTACCGTCCTCCGGACCGATGCACTGGATGGTGAACACGGGGCCGTCCTCGCCGAGCGTGATGTGGGCGGCGTCGAAAAGCGGCGCGGACAGCAGATAGAGGTCCTGACCCATGATGGGGTACAGCCCAAGCGCGCCCGCCATATAGAACGCGCTCTGGCAGCCCATGTCCTCATTGTCGCTGAGCCCGTCGCGGGTGGGCCGGAAGAAGAGCCCGAGGCACTGGCGCACGCGCGCGGCGGCCAGGTCGGGCCGGCCCGCATAAGTGTAGAGCCACGGCACGTGCAGCATGGTCTCCTTCGAGTGGTAGCGGCCGAGGCGCCGGTCAAAGGCGGGCATGGGCTGGCGTTCATGTGCGGTGAGGCCAGCGCCTCCGCCGAAGAAATCGTCGAGATGCGCGACGAAGCCTTCGGGGCCGCCGTGCCTGGCCACCAGCCCGGCAAAATCATGCTGCGTGTTGAACGACCACTGGCGCGCCGTGCCCTCGTAGAAGTAGGGGTCATTCCAGGCGTCCGGCAAGCAGGACTCGGGGTCGAAAGGTTCGGCCCATTCGCCGCCGGGCGAACGCGGCGCAAAGCACTTCAGGTCATTGCGCCACAGGTTCCACAGTTTCGCCGCGCTGGCATACCGCTCCGCCGCCGTTTCGAGTTCGCCCAGGCGCGCCGCAAGCCGGCCGGCACACCAGTCCTGGTAGGCGTATTCGAGATGGCGTGATACACAGTTCTTGCGCACCCGCGTGGATGCATAGCCGAGGTCGAGATAGTCCTCGAGGAAACGCCCGCGGTAGTAGGGGTTGTCCGGGGCTTCGGTGCCGTTCTTCAGCATGAAGTGGAGGGCGCGGGCATAATCGATGCCGCCGATGCCTTTTCCGTGCGCTTCACAGAACAGCACGTCCGGTGAACTGCCGCCCTGCACCATGCCGCTGTGCCCCTGAATCCACACGTCCGGCAGCCAGCCGGTGTGGCCGGCGATGTCGAGCAGACAATTGAGGTAGTCGCGCTCGAGTTCGGGCGCGAAGAGGGTCAGCAGCGAGTTGGTATTCCGAACGCTGTCCCAGAGCGTGTAGAAGTCGGTGAAATGCCGGACGCCGGAATGCCACAGGCCGAACTCGTCGTCCACGCCAAGGTCCGTGGGCATGCACATGAGCCGCGCGAACTGTGTGTAAAAGAGCGTGCAGATTGGCTCATTGCCGCCTTCGACGCGGATGCGCGCAAACAGGCGCTCCCAGGCGCGCTCCGCTTCCGCGCGCACTTCGTCGAAGGATTTGCCGGCGGTCTCGCGCTCGACGCTGCTGCGCGCTTTGGCCACGCTCACGTAGGAGACGCCCACCTGCGCCTCGACGCGTTCGCGCGCGCCGATGGCCAGCGTGGCGAAGCAGCCCTGTTCATCGGCCACCGGCACGGGCATGACGCCGTAATGATTGCCCACTTTGCCTTTGAAGGGCGCATCGAACCGGGCGTAGAAGTAGACGGAATAGGGATAGATGTGGCCCCAGCCCCCGCGGAAATCGCCGCGACCGATGACTTCCCGGTCGGAAACCAGTTCGATGAACCCGCCTATGCATGCGCCGGTGCCGTCTTCGCGCCGGTCGCCCGGCACCATGTTGCCCATGCGCAGCACGGCCGCGGCGTCGATGAACACATTCGCCTGCGCGCCTGCCGGGAAGGTGTAGCGGTGCACGCCCACGCGCGCCGACGCGGTCAGTTCAGCGCGCACACGGTCCGGCAACAGGGTGACGGCGTAGTAGCCCGCGGCCGCGGTTTCATCCGCCTTGCCGAAGCCGCAGAGGGTGTCGCGCGGCGCGCCGGCGTAGGGGGCCATGCCGACGTTGCCGTAGCGGCTGCCGCCGCCCGTCCCGCTGACGTGTGTGTGGCTGAAATGGCGGATGGGCTGGTCACTGCGGTAGCCGTTCGTCTGCTGCGGCGCAAGCGACACCGTGTCCGGCCCGAGCCGCACGAGGCCGAGCGGCACGCATGGTCCGGGCAGCGTGTTGCCGCCGCCATCCACGCCGATGAAGGGGTCGAAATATGCGGCGAGGGGGGCCATGGGCCCTATGCTCCCGCCGAAACGGTCAAGTCTCGTTCCACGGCCTCGCCCGTGGGCGGGACGACGAGGCAGCCGTGCCCGTCATCACCGACGGGTTCAAAGGTGTACCCCCCGCCCTCGGGAGCGACCGCGATTCGCTCGCTCTCGGGGCGCGCGTGTCTGGGCAGGTAAACGCGTGTCGGCGCGGTGACATCCGGGTCTTCGCGCCAGCGGCAGGAGAAGCGTTTTGTTTCAGGGTCATAGTGGTAACTGAGCAGCGTGCCGGCGATGCGCTGGGGGATGGGCCGGCACAGCACTTCGAAGTAGGCGGCATCGTAGACGTAGCGCCCGAATTCCCAGTAGGTGTCGCCGCACAGCAGCTTCTCGAACTCGTGGACCACGGCCCAGGCGGCCGGCACAATCTCCTTGCCCGCGCCGCCGTAGGCGCCCCATTCGCCGACAAGTATGGGCATGTTCAGCCGTTGGGCGGTTTCGCCGTGGAACGAGAAAATGAGTTCGATACGCTCAGTGCTCGCGTTCGCGATGTCGGGCGTGTCGACCACAATGTCGTAGCCGTGGGGCGCGTAGGCCTGCAGCGCGTCTCGTTTACCGTCCTTGCCGCGCACGGGTTCGATACCGGTATACACCCCGCCATTGGCGGCCATACCCGTCTCGAGGAAAATAATGTGGTTGGCATCGACTTCGCGGATGGCGCGGGTGACCCGCTCGAACATGGGCGTGACGTACTCGCACTCGAACTCCTGGAACATGGGTGCCACGTCGGCCAGGACCTGTTTGTAGAGTTCGATGTCTTTCAGCAGTGCCATCACCTCGCTGCGGCCCGCCGGGGTCAGCCATTTCCCCACCAATTCGAGCGGATTCTTCTGTGGTTCACCGGTTTTCTCCGCCAGCAGCCGCGCGAAGGACTCGACCATCTTCATTTGGGCATCCGCGTTCATGCTGCCGCTGTTCGGCTCGTTGAACAGGTCATAGCCCACGACGGTTGGGTCATCAGCGTAGCGCGCGGCCACGTGCTGCCAGGCCAATGCAAACCGGTCCTGGATACCCACGCCGTCCGGGCCCGGCGTGTTCGCCCAGAAATTGTCGAAGGCCGCCTGCACCGCCGGGCTGGTGAAATAGGCGTCGCTCCACACGCTGCCGCCGCGGATGTGCGGCTTGCCTTCGTGCAGCGTGGCCCACTCCGGCGCGCCATCGGAGTACAGCACGCTGAACAGGTCCTGGTGCATGTCGAGCATGACGTAGATGCCGTGTTCTCTGGCCCAGGCGATGCGCTGGTCCACCTTTACGAGATAGGCTTCATCGTATTCACCTGGTGTCGGTTCGAGGCCGTCCCACAGAATGCCGAGCCGGATGCAGTTCATGCCCCAGGCGCGCATGTCGGCGAACTGCTCCGGGCCGTGCCAGCTCTGGTAGTTGGTCTTGGGCGACTTGCTGATGACGTTCATTCCGTGCAGCAGCATCTGGCACCCGTCGGGCGCAATGAACTGCTGGCCGCGCGTAATGATGAACTCGCCGGCGCCGGCGGCAAGACACGCAGCAAGACACAGCACAAAGGCGATGGAAATCCGCATGATGTTCCACTCCAGGAGTATAGGGCTATTCTTCATTTCCGGCGCAGGCCCGCACCAGCGCATCGCCGGTGATGGACGGGCACAGGTGCCGCTCGATATGTTGGACCACCAGTTCGGTGCCCCGGTTGTGGGGCACGTGCGGGGGCATGGCGGGGTTGTACATGGTGTCGGTGAGGTCGCGGGCCAGCACCACGTCGTAGCCCCACCGCCGCATCTGCCGGATGCCGAAGGAGCGGCCCACCACGCACATGTTGGTGTGCACACCCATGATGATGACGTGCTTGATGCCCGCCTGCGCGAAGAAGCTGTGCATCTCGCGGCCGTCGTCGGAGATGCCGTCTTCGTCGTGAATCTCGATGGCCGGCTGCTGGCGCGTCCACGCGCCGTATTGCACCTGGTCTTCCGGGCAGCCCCCGTCGGAATCGTCGATGGGCAGCGGCGGCTCCTCGAGGGCGCGTTCGGTGGGCGGCTCGGCCGGCGGCGCCTGTTGCATGCGGCGGCGCGCGGGATGGTCCGCGTAGAAGCCGAGGGTCTCCGATGGCGCATGGACGATGAACACGCCGGCGTCCCGCGCGGCGGAGACCACCTCGTTCATGCGTGGGGCCATCTCAGCGACACGCTGGCTGGCGAAATCGCACCAGTGCTTGTCCCACATGTCGCAGATGATGACGGCGGTCTCGGCGGCATCCCAATTGACGACGCATTCTTCGGCGGTTTCCCTGCGCGTGCGCAACGTGAGTTCAAGCGTGTTGTGCCGTGGCGTGCGCGGGGGCACGGGCGGCAACGGTTTCATGGCGACGGGCTTTTCGGCCGCCCAGAACAGCGCGTTCGCGAGCATGCGCCTGAAGCCGGCGTGTTTGAAGTCATCGAGCCCGCCGAGCGAGGAGTAGAACACACGGCCGCCATTGTGTATGCGTGTCCAGGTGACGGGTTGCCAGCCGTCCGAGAAAGGCGTGCGCCCAATCATGAGTTTCTCGGCGTCGTGTGCGAGGGGCCTGGTCTTGTAGAGGCTGTAGCGCGAGCGAATCTGGCCGACGCCTTCGAAGACGGGGTGTTCACGCATCGAAGGCACCACCTGCGTGTCCTGGGTGGGGCCTTCACCGAGATGGCCTTCATAATTGCCGCCGAGCACGTCCCGGTCGAAAGCGAGCCAGGCCTGGAAGCCGTGGCTGGCGGTGCGCACAGCAACGAGGGGGCGCCCGGCATCGCAATAGGCTCTAACGCGCGCGAGTTGCTCGCCTTTGATTTCCTGGCGCCGTGTGAAGAAGAGCGCCACGTCGCACGTGTCGAGCGCCTCGAGCCCCGGGATGTCATCGCCGCGTGGGCGCTCGGCCTTGATGAGCGCGGCGTCAACGTCGAATTGTTGTTCGAGATAATGCTCGAAGGCCTCCAGCGAAGTGTGGGAGTCATACTCGAACGAGCCGGAGACCAGGCAGACCTGGAGCGGTTCCGCGTATGTGACCATGGACAGCAGAACGGCCAGAGCGGCAAATGTGGTGCTTCGCATGACGACCTCTCCTTTCGTGCGCGCGGTGCAGACTCGCACTATAGGTGGGACCGCTCGGGCTGTCAATTCACGCTACATGCCGAGGCCGCCGTCCACCGGAATCACCGCGCCGGTGATGTAGGCCGCGTCTTCAGAGGCAAGAAACGCGACGACGCCCGCCACGTCTTCCGGCGTGCCTGCGCGTCTCAGCGGCACGCGCGCGATGATGCCCGATTTTGCGTTTTCGCCGAGCTCTGCGGTCATGTCCGTTTCGACGTAGCCCGGCGCCACGGCGTTGACCGTAATATTGCGCGCGGCCGCTTCCTGGGCATAGGCCTTGGTGAAGCCGATGATGGCCGCTTTCGCCGCCGAGTAATTCGCCTGGCCGGCCTGGCCATGGATGCCCACAACGGAGGTCATG
>NPIG01000596.1_pt1 | contig 26211 bp, 19 predicted proteins | sample 8637441 | NCBI WGS metagenome assembly NPIG01 (sample SAMN07420675, study PRJNA396082) | bioreactor metagenome | isolation source: sample BR6 brine-fed electro-methanogenic bioreactor BR | place: Japan: Kochi | collected 2016-06-14 | reverse complement strand
AGAGGGTGCGGATTCTGAAATATAGGATTATCTTTCCGTTTATCTTACCCGCAATCCCACAGAGGCACACATGAGGCTTATTGAGAAACTCTGGAGATATACTAACACTCTACCCCATCCGGCATCCTGATTATTACTGACAACAGATCTCTTCCCATCAATGATAACTCCGGACGAGCTCCTGGCAAGCACCCGTGCCTACCTTGAAAGACGTGAAGCCCTCTTCTCAAAGAATGCGACACGGAGCAGTGATGCCATCCGGAGATATGATCGGAAGAAGGAAGATATCCGTTCACCGTACTCCCGTGACGCGGATCGGATCCTCCATTCGCGGGCATATGCCCGCTATATCGATAAGACCCAGGTCTTCTCGCTCCTAGAAAACGATCATATCACCCATCGGGTCCTCCATGTTCAGCTCGTCTCAAAGATCTCCCGGACAGTCGGACGATCCCTCCATTTAAACGAGGATCTCCTTGAGGCGATTGCACTTGGCCATGACATCGGGCATATCCCGTTTGGCCACTTCGGGGAGAAATGCCTATCTTCAATCTGCAAACGGGAAAAGCTTGGATCATTTAAACATAATATTCAGGGTGTCCGCTTTCTGGATGAGATCGAGAACCTCGATCTCACCCATCAGGTTCTCGATGGTATTCTCTGCCATGATGGCGAGTCAAATGCAACAACCCTCTCACCCATCCCGGTGCCTCGCGATCATGCCTTTGAGTTGCTTGAAGATAGATGCAGGGCAGCATCTGCCGGGGACGAGATGATCCCGTCCACCCCTGAAGGTTGTGTTGTCCGGTTCTCTGACACTATCGCCTATATTGCCCGTGATCTACGTGATGCAACCGAAGTCGGGCTCATCGAAGGCTTTGGTGCACTTCCTGAAGATATCAGATCTGTTCTTGGCGAAGATGAGACAGAGATCATCAACCGGCTCACCCTTGATCTGATGGCATCAAGTGCAGGCAGTGAGGGTGGAATTATTGGCTTCTCAGAAGAGATTGGAGAAGCATTAATCCGCCTGAAATGGTTCAATTACAATCAGATCTACGAGCATCCAAAAACCCGGTCACAGGATCCGATCATCAGGAAGATGTTTGAGGTGGTCTTCTATTCACTCAAGGACGATCTGGAAGATGAAGAAAAGAGATCAAAAATATTTACGGACTTTCTCGATACCCCCTGGCTCTCAGAAAAGTACTGTGCCTCAATCTCCCCGGCAGGTGCGGTCCGCGACTTTATTGCAGGCATGACGGACCGCTACTTCGAACGCCTCTATCTCTCGCTCGTCCTTCCAAAGAAACACGAATCTTACCGGGACTAGTCGGGTTTCTCTTTCTGCTTCTTTTTCAGATGTGCAGAAGCATACCGGATTGCCGGATACATGCCACCTGCTGTTGGATGGACCTCAAAGATACTGGCAAGCTCCCCGACAGGTATCCCCCTCTTTGCCATAAATGCAAGGTACATCGCCATTGCCCCGGCATCAGGGGAGGCTTCAGCAAAACTGAGGATCCGTCCAGATCCTTCATCAACCATCAGGCTGCTGATCCCTGTCCTCCTCTCGGGCAGGGACCAGAATGTTCCCGGCCCTGCCGGTCCCGGAAGCGTATAGGTGATCCCCTCATCGCTGATTGGTTCAATCCAGGCATATTCATATCCAAGACTCATCGAACGGGGGAGGTACGAGAGATCAACCTGATGATCGCGTCCGGTAGCAGCATCGGCTGCTGCAAATCCCTGAAGCCGTGCAACCGGTGTGAGCCCCGGCTCCCCGATCACATCACCACAGGCAAAGATACCGGGGATACTGGTTTCAAACCTGCTGTTGACAAGGATCTCTCCCTTCTTTCCCTTATCGATTCCGTGGATCATCCCGCTGTTTGGCACAAGTCCCGCGGTAATGAAGACACAGTCACAATCGAGGTGAAACCCATCTCCATCAATTCCTGTAGCGGTATCATCTCCTGCAATACCTGAAACGGTTATTTCTTCATGAATGGTGACATCGCGGAGATCCTTTTTGGCTGCTGCCTTCAGGCGGGGGGGAATCTGATGAAGGAATTCGCTTCTGCTGATGATATGGGTGTCTGTTCCGAATGAAGAGAATATATAGGCAAATTCAGCTGCCATCACCCCGCCTCCGATGATAGCTATCCTCTCCGGCAGCTCGTTCATCTCTTTGAGAGTATGCGGGGTATATACTCCAGGAAGGGCGATCCCGGGGATTGCTGGAATATGCGGTCTTGAACCGGTTGCGATGATAATCCTGTCGGCGTTCTGTATCTCACCGTTCACAACCGCCTTCCCATCGATGACTGAAGCCTCCGCTCCATAGATTACCTGTACTCCGGCATGCTTCGTCTCTTCATCAAGTATTGTGGCAATTGTCTGCTGTATGGAATGAATGCCTGTAATAAGCTCAGGAAACCTTACTTCAGGCATGCCATGGGTGATTCCTGCTCTCTCACAGAGGGCAGCAGACTGGATCATCCGGGCACAATCATTCAGGCCGCAGACCAGCATGCAGCCATCATGCAGGCACTGGCCACCGAGGCTGCGCTTCTCAATAAGGGTGACCTCTTCCCCGGCCATGGCAGCTCCCATAGCTGCCATCCGACCCGCCGGTCCTCCTCCGATTACCAGCATCATATGTGTCCAGCCTAGAGGAGCTCTACTCCCTCATCCATTGGTTCTGCGAGGATCTCACCAGTGGTGGCATTCACCTCAACAATATTCCTTCCCCGGACCTGCCAGACCGGCACATGAACAAGCCAGACCTTCAGATTGATCTGCTCACGATTCGGCTTGAAGGTCTTCTCCTCTGAAAAGATCGCATCGCCACTCTCGGTCTTAATGCGGATCCGCTGGGAGAGTGCGGCTGTCAATGACTGGAGAATCTGGGATTCTGCATCTTTTGCGGGGATCGATGGTCTGACAACCTCCGCATTGTCAGGGATCTCAATTGAGATTGCCCCTTCAGGATCAATCTCCTGACGCAGACCATTAATGGCGCTGATAGCACCTGTTCCCTCTCCATCAAAACAGATCTGCTTTCCCTTGAATGTGGCCTGCCCCATACAGGAGTACTGGTATGCCCAGTGTGGGATCAACCTGAGGCGCGCTTCTCCTTTCTGCCCGGAGATACGGGTTGCCTCCTGCTGGCCAACATGCACCGGCAGGCAGGCAATGGAACCTGGGGTTGGTGCCTGATGCCCAATCTGCCTCTCCTGAAAAAGCCTTTCTCTTCTCTGCTGTTTATGTGCTGGTGGTTCTCCCGGCTGGATCCGATAGCGTCTCCCTTCAATCCGCGCCACAGCGGCCTCCCCGGCATATCTCCCGAGATCCTCAGGCATCCAGATTGAGGCTTCATAGGTGTTCAGTTTCTCGTTCTGGGTGAAGATTAGCTTTTTACAGGGTATCTTCTCACCATCCTCTTCAAGGATATAAGGTTTATTATCAAAGATCCGTGCCTGCGTGGGATCATCGGTGCACATCACAAGAATACACTCTTTTCCTGCAACTGCAGAGAGATCGAAGGGATCGCCCTCTTCCTCGATATCATATCCTGCGGTTTCGAGGATCAGCGTAATCTCACGGATGGCACGCCTCCGTACTGATTCATCCATACCCATACAGGTGCCCGTAAATAGAACAATATTTCGATTCACTTCACAGGCGAGCGAAGGGTTTTATTGAACCGGCTCGACTAGTACATAATGGATACCCCTCTGAAATTCATCCATAACCAGATTGTTGAATATTCCATGCAGGTAACCTATAACCCGCTGGAGAATGAGGGGATTGTTGTCTATAATCTCTTTTTAATCCCCAAATCCGAACGAGAATATGCGATCCAGATCCTGAAGCGCGTGGCAGCAGCAGGCATTACAGTCGGGGATATGATCCGGTTTGTCGAACCGGGTGAGACTCTTGACGGGTATACAATACCACAAGGAATGCTTGGGATATGTACTCTCTGCAGTATCACGCTGGATGGAATCCTCCTCAGGCGCGGAATTATTACAAACCCTATCGGTGGCGGTATTATTGAGGTGGAGTCAAATCTTCCCCGGAGGTTCACGCATATGATCCTTTATGAAGCTACCACCTTCGACCCGCTTCAGGTGATGGCATCCCAGAATCTCACTTCAGTAAACCGGGTGATGAAGGAAGGGAATGGAAATATCCTTGGCAATGTACGTGAATGCCATATGGAGGCCGAGACGCTCCTTGCTGAAGTGCTTGACGAATGCGTGGACAGCCATTTCTCCGGCATCCTTGAGGTCGGGATGCCCAATGCCTCCATCCTTGGCGTCTCTGTGAGCCCACAGTACCTTGGTATCGTCGCCCTGGGGGGCACCAACCCCTTTGCGGCAATGAAAGAGGATGGTCATCCGGTAACCACCCTTGCGATCAAAGGTCTGATGGATTGCAGGCTGATGGAACCGATCTCACACTTCTGATGAGCAGACAATTCTTTCGATTCAACCCAATGTACAAGATCTGCCTGTTAATTCTTCCAACATGCAAGAGAAGAACAGTAACGAGCTCTTCCGCTCCCCTTTCTTTGATACATCCGCAACCGCCCGCATTGCCGTCTGATCCCAACTCATCCACAGGGGCTCCCTGAGGCTACCTAATCCCGCCACCCTCACCTGATGCCACATATCCCTCACCCACAATCCCGCTTTTTAAATATTCTTACATCGAAGAGAACACTGATGGATATCTGGAACGGCACCCTTCCTGAACCCGATGTCAGGACAGTGGATGATATGCGGATGGTGCTTGCTAATCCTTCCTGTGATGCTTCAGGTCCTCTCTACTATATGTACCGGGATCTGGCCATGAGTGATGAAGATCGTGCGCTTCTTCGGTTACGGCAGATCAGGTATGATATCACCATGATCACCCCCGGGTCTGTCTGTGGCGAGTTCATCAAGACAAAAGGGCACCATCATCCAGAGAACGCTGCCGGCGTTCCGTACCCGGAAGTCTACGAAGTCCTCTCCGGCAGGGGTCACTTCCTCCTTCAGGCAGCTGATCTAACAGACGTTATCCTGCATCCGGCAGTTGAGGGTGACAAAGTCCTGATCCCCCCCGGCTTTGGGCACGTGACCATCAACCCTGGTAACGATCCCCTGGTGATGGCAAATATAGTCTCAGATACCTTCTCAAGCGACTATGCCTTCTTTCAGGCATACCGGGGAGCAGCATACTATGAGACAGACGATGGCCGCTTTATCAAAAATCCTCTCTATACCCGTGTTGCCGACCTTCGTGTTCTGGAGGCAGTTGACCATCCTGAGATTGGGATCGTCAGGAGACAGCCGCTCTACAGCCTCATCGGTGATCAGACGATTGCAGACCTGATGAACCGGCCCGAACTGTTCACGGAGATCTGGGTTCAGTGCCTGCGAGACTGAGCGCGGGCAGTCGTTTATGAGCACTCTTCTTCACCAGTGAAAGTACCTGCTCCTGGATCTCATTTTCAGATCTCCAGGTATTCTCTTCAAGGAATGCAAGTGCAGAATCAAGCTCTGCATATGAGATCCCGATCTCTTTCTCATCACTCTGGCCCTGCCAGAGACCGGCAGACGGTTCCTTTTGCATAATTGCATCGGGTATCCCAAGTTCTTCTCCCAGAAGATAGACCTCTTTTTTAAAAAGATGAAGGATCGGCTGGAGATCTGCTGCATTATCTCCCCATTTAGTACAGTATCCGATTAAATATTCTGTTTTATTTGAGGTGCCAATGACAAGACAATTCCTGAGATTTGCCTGGTAATACAACATTGCCATCCGCGTCCGTGCCATCAGGTTGCCGGTCAGATGCGGCTTGTCAACAAAGCCGTCCATCCGGCGGTATGCCTCGATGATACCATCAATAGGGATGACCTGAAGTGTAAGTGCAAGCCTGGTACAGAGTTCCCGGACATCTTCTTCATCTGCCGGAGGTGTAGAAGCAGATGGGAGGAAGAATGCAGATACGCGCTCACTTCCAAGAGATGCGGTGGCAAGAGCAGCAACCACTGCTGAGTCGATCCCGCCTGATATTCCAAGAATAACCCCGTCAGCTCCTGAAGACCAGATCCCCTGCCGGATGAGGTTTTCGATTCGGGTTATTTCACAGCCGATATCACACTGCATGATGATCAGGGATAGGTTGTACTCTGATACTACTGTTTGGTATCGGGTATGCGGGATCGAATCCTTTTGCCGATATGGTACACTGCATAGAGTGTTGAGGGATGACGGGCGGTATATGCTCCGAGAACCGCCTGAATATCTCTCCCCAGGTTGTCTTTCTCCTCCTGCTCAACAAAAAACCAGTCAGAATGGAGAGTGGCATAGAGTCGGACTTCAGGCGCGGGGATGGTTTCAAGAGGATATATCCAGCGGATCTCCTCCGTTCCTGGTTTTGATACAAGAGATCTGATATTTCCTGATATAAATGCCCTGAAGACAGCTTCAGCTTCATCATCAAGGGTCTTTCCACAGGCAATGGTTCTGATCCCGGCACCTGATGCACATGCTGCAATATCCTCTTCTATTGTATGCTCCGGATTTCTCTTTTCGATCTGAAGGAAAACCCCCGCAGACGACGCGATCTCTTCTGCACTTCTGCGAGCAACGCCTGCGCCGCAATCGATATGAAGGGCAAATAGTTTGATATCACGTCTCTTTTCAGTGAGTTTCAGAAGGATCGAAAGGACAGTAGCGGATGCGTATCCTCCGCTCAGGGCAACGCCGATCCGATCCTCTGATCTCAGCCACCGGTTTCTGCGGATCTCCCGTTTTGCTTTTGCTTCCAGATCATGTATGAAGTGATCTTTACAGAGCATTTGTCCTGAATAGCGCTGGCTGATGATCGCATCATTTTTGCACTTTGTACAGCGCAGACACTCCTCCTCCATCACCACACCTGATCACACCCTGATTAGAAAGGTGTATCTCATCACCAGTAAATACAATCGTATGGAATCTGCCTCTCTCCCGGACAGGATCGAATGGGATGCGAAGATGCCCTTTATCGGGAAGACAGAGATACGCCATATATTTCTTGGAATCGGTATCTCCGGTCTTGCACTCACATTTTTTCTGGTCATACTTGAACTGGCAAGCCCGACACCCGCATCTGTCTTCGATTACTTCATAATCGGAATTGTCATGACAGGTTTTATCCTGTTATTGGCAGGAATTGCTGTTCTTCTTCTCCATACCATTACACGGGGTGGACATCTCTACCACTTCATCATCGATTCGGATGGTGCTGCGTATCTGCCGGGAAAGGATGCCAAAAAGATGACGGATACTATGGCGGTTCTCGGTATCCTTTCTGGCAATGTAACGGCCGCAGGTGCCGGCCTCATAGCCCGGGGACAGGCATCCGGAGGAATCCGCTGGAAGGAAGTGAAATCTGTCCGACTGATCCCGGATGAGAAGAAGATCTACATTGCCCGAAAGGCCCTTGTAAATCCCGTTCTGATCTGCTGTAACGATGAAACATATCAGATAGCAGTCGAACTTGTCAGACGATACTCGAAAAAGCAGGTATCATGATATTTTTCATCTCAGCAATCCAATAATAAGTACAATGCCACCCTCTGCCGATATAGTGCGGGATCTCCACAAGTACGAATACACGATCCTCTATGCAATAGAACGTCTCATGAAACGATACCGGTGGGTTCCGTTTGATGATCTGAAACGGATCACCCGCCTCTCAAAGAACGAACTTGAATATCGGCTGGGTGAACTGATGAAAAAAGATCTCATCAGCTACAATGCCGTCCCCTACCCCGGTTATGGGCTCGTCTTTGCAGGATATGACTGCCTTGCCCTCCATACCCTTGCTGGCAGAAAAACGATCTCGGCACTTGGCTCCCTTATCGGGGTGGGGAAAGAGTCTGAAGTCTACGAAGCCCTTGGCCTTGGGGTGATCGTCCTGAAGTTCCACCGTGTTGGCCAGCACTCATTCCAGTCGGTCAGGCTGAAAAGGGACTATATGACAGATAATTCCCACTGCCCCTGGATCTTTGCCTCTACCCTCTCTGCAGAGCAGGAGTACGAAGCACTGTTGCGTCTTACCGGAAAGGTCAGGGTGCCCGTTCCAATTGACAGGAGCAGAAACACAATAGCCATCTCCTATATCCCGGGTGTGAACCTGAACCAGTGCACCCTGACAGATCCCCGTCCCGTCTATGAGGAGTTGATCAGCGAGATGCAGAAGATCTACTCGATGGGAATCATCCATGCTGATTTCTCCGAATACAATGTAATGGTGAATGAAGATCATTGCTGGATCATCGACTGGCCGCAATGGGTTGAATGCTCCCACCCGAATGCAGATGAACTCCTCAGGCGGGATGTCGAGACGATCGTCACCTTCTTTAACAGGAAATACCGGATGGGTATTAATCCGGATGATGCACTCTCTGCCATCACCGGGTGATAGGTATGCGGGTCTATGGGATCGATATCGTCAGGGGTTCGGTTCGTTCCCAGTCAAGGCGCCCGTCATTTGCACTCTGCCGGATTGAAGATGGTGAGATCGTCTCTGAGACCGAGGTCTCGCTCTTCCGCCTGCTCAGGATACTCGATGCAGAAGAGCCCGATATCCTTGCAGTTGACAGTCTTCAGGAGGTGGCAGCAGATACCAAAGAGGTTTATCTCTTCCTCCAGTCTCTCCCCCCAAAGACCGAACTCGTCTGCGTCACCGGCGCCGGTGACCATCGTGAGAGCCTGGCACAGGTTGCAGGCAGGTACAACCTCACCTTCAACCGTTTTGATCCCTTTGCAGAGGCGAGGACATCCGCCCAGGTTGCCTCTCTTGGTGCCGGATGCCGGGTTGTGGCATTTGCCGATGCATGCCTGATCACCGTTTCGCGAAGGCGTTCTCCCGGCAAAGGCGGCTGGAGCCAGAACCGCTATACGCGGAAGATCCATGGCGCAGTCAGGGCAAAAGGCCGGGAGATCGAGATGACCCTGATAGAGGCAGGCGTACCATATGATAAAAAGGAATTCCGGGCATTTGGCGGCAATTCGCGGGTGATATTCCATGTCAATGCCAGACGATCAGAGGTTCCGATCTCAAACTACCGCGGATCCGATGTGCAGGTCTCTGTCACCCGGCCGCGGCTTGAGCGGATCCGTTTTATTCCCCAGACCAGCAAGCCGGGATACCTGATTGCAGGAATTGATCCCGGAACCACAATGGCACTTGCACTTCTGAGCCTTGATGGAGATCTCATCCACCTCTCCAGCTCCCGGGTCACCTCAGTTGCAGAAGCAATAGCAGGAATCACAACCTATGGACGCCCGCTGATCATCGCCTCTGATAAGAAAGAGATGCCGGGAACCGTGGAGAAGATCCGCAGGTCCTTTAACGCCGTCTCCTTCCTTCCCAAAAGTGATATCCCGGTTCCCGAGAAGTACGAACTTGCCGCTGATATCAATTATTCAAACGATCATGAACGCGATGCCTATGCGGCTGCAATGATGGCATATCGCCATTATAAAAATAAGTTTGCAAGCCTCTCCAAACGATTGCCGCCGGGAATTGCACTTGATGAGGTCCGTGCCCGGGTCGTCCGCGGCCTCTCCCTCGAACAGGCGTTAACCGATTTATCGGGGAAGGAATATCCCGAAGAACCTGATGAGGCCGAGGCAGCGGAAGAGGCTCCATTACGACCAAAACAGTCCCGTGAACAGGATGAGATGATCTGCAAGCTCCGGGGGCTTGTCTCTGAACTCTATGAGGAATCACAGAAGAAAGATGAGGAGATCTCCCGCCTCCGTCGCCTCTTAAAAGCGGAACGATCAAAGAAGAAGGAGACGGTACAGCGTGATGCCGAGGTGATCCGTCTCCAGGGGATCATTGCCAATCAGAAGAGATATCTTCGGAAAGAGGAGAGAAGAAATAAAGGGATGCGGAAACAGCTCGAGAGGCTGAAGACCTATGCTGACCTGAAACAGGGCGAGGATCTTGTACCGCTGAAGGTGCTTGATGCCCTCTCCCGTGATGCGATCCGGAGGATGCGGTCTGAGATGGGGATGGCACCAGACGACTGGATCTACCTCCTGAGAACTGATGGATGGGGCATGAATGCGATCCGTGAGCTTGCTGATGCCCCGATTGCGGGAGTGATCGTAACTGGCCAGTCTCCCCCTTCGCAGGATCTTGAGGTGGCATTCCGTGAGCTTGGTATTCCCCTCCTTTCGGGAGAGGGACTTCGTATCCGGGTTCAGGGATCATTCGGGGCATGCCCAAAAAGCATCCTTCTGGAGCGGCATGCCAGATGGCGGGAGGAGCAGGAACAGTATGAACGGAGCAGGAAAGCCGAGTCGATCGAGGATCTCTTTAAGTCGTATCGTTCGATGCGGGAACTGGAGGTGAAGAGGGGTGGATGATCGAATGCTGCTGGATGGGATTCGGGGAATTGTTGGTGAGAAGGAGACTGAAGATGACTGTTCAGTCCTCGTTCTCGGCGATCGCCTCCTCGTGATGACCACCGATATGCTCCATGAAACAACCGACTTCCCGAAAGGAATGACCGATTATGAGATCGGATGGATGGCAGCAGCTGTCACCCTCTCAGATATTGCCTCGATGGCAGCCTCTCCTGCCGATCTCCTGATGGCAGTCGGGCTGGATAATCCTGATCGCCTCCCTGGTATTACCCGGGGTGCCGACGCCTGCTGCCGATCAGTCGGCGCACGGCTTGCAGGGGGTGATATCGATCGCCATAGTGAGTTGACGATCGTCTCAACTGCGATCGGTTTTGTGGAGCCGGAGAAGATCCTCAGGCGATCCGGCGCACAGCCCGGCGATCTCGTCTGTGTCACCGGTATGCCGGGGAGCGCAGAAGCGGGTCTTGGGGGAGATCTCCGGTTCTGGAAGAACCTGATCACTCCAATTCCCCGTGTCGTGGAAGGAAAAGCCTTCTCTGAAGGGGGGGCAACGGCAATGATGGATATCTCAGATGGCATTGCTCTCTCGCTTGCCGATCTTGGGCGGGCATCGAAAGTGGGCTTTTCGCTTGATCCCTCTCTCTTCCCGCTCTTACCGGGTATCCCCAAAGATAGGGCAGTTGATCTCTTCCTCTTCGGCGGCGGTGATTTTGAACTGATCGCAACAGTGCCGCCTGAAAGGTTCCCGGTTAATGGAGTGGATGCAACGGTTATCGGGGTTGTAACAGAGGATATGGCTATTCTTTCCGGCGGCACTCCCCTTCCGCACAGAGGGTATCTCCACCAATGGGAATGAGAGCCGGATCGATTGGTATTAATCCTTGATTGCTATACCCTGATCAATGTACTTCCATGCCCTGATTCCCTTCAAGCCGATCAACCCCAAGACCCGGCTCCAATGTGTGATGGATCAGCAGGAGCGTGAAGGGTTTGCATATGCCATGCTTCAGGATGTTGTATCTGCCGTGAACCGGACCGGGTGCTCGGCAACCCTCCTCTCGACTTCCCCTTATGCCTGCGAGAGTGCGCTGGTAGCTGTCAGGGATGAAGGACTCAACGAGGCGATCGACTGGGCGCTTCCGCAGTTTCACTGCCCGGCATTGATCATCATGGCCGATCTTCCTCTCGTGACCGCAACATCACTCCAGCGGGTTCTCTCAACAGATGCGGATATGGCAATTGTCCCCGGCCGTGGGGGGGGAACCAATGTTATCTTTCTGAAACGCCCGCAGTGTTTTCATGCCCGGTACTATGGGTCGAGTTTTCAGAAGCATATGGCAATGGCAGAAGAATGCGGTTTTTCGGTGGATGTCATTGATTCGTTCCGCCTCTCAACCGATATAGATGAGAAGGAGGATCTCGTCGAGGTGCTGATCCATGGAAAGGGAAGAGCACGGGAGTACCTGGAGTTGCTTGGTTTTACAGTGATACATGAGAAAGGCCGGGTAGGGGTGGTGAGGGGCGATCCCCCCCGCACCTGATTCTTTCAATCTCTTTTTCTGACAGCGCCCATAAAGAGGCATTCATCCGGGGTGATCGTCTCGATCCCTTCGCCCTCACCGGTTTCAATTGCAAGACCACGGACAAGAACGGCCGGGATGCATTCATCGGCCTCGCCCATCAGAAGCTCGGCTGCCGATGCAATACAATCCCCGACAGCACGCCTGGTCACCTCGAGCTCCCGCCCAAAAAGATCCTTTGTGCCCCGGCAGTCGCCGACAGCTGCCATACCCGAACACCCGATCGTAACGCCTGAGACGCCAAGCCGCATTGCATGGGTTCTTGAATCGATGACGAGAACCGCCACTTTCCTGTTTGTCCTCTCAAAGATCTCCTTCCGTATCCGGTATGCCGAGGCATTCGGATCAAGAGGCAGGGGAATGATGGTGCCATCCGGGGCATTTGATCCGTCCACTCCGGCATTTGGCAGAAGGGTTCCATCTTTTAAACAGAGGAGGAATCCCGGTATCCCGCCGATCACCTCATCGGATTCGGAGATGACCACTTCCACAACCCGTGGATCCATGGTATAACGCTCAGCATATCGCAGGGCATCGTCCGATGGCACCACATCGGCAAGCGTTATCACACGCCCTTCTGATGTTGCGAGTGCAGACTCTGCTATGACGATGATATCGTTATCCTGAACTTCTCCTGCCTCACCGACCGATGCGAGGATCCGCTCAACAATATCGTCTCCCGGCTGTATCAACCCCGTTTTACATCCAAAGACAGAAAAGGAGATGCTCATCGTCTCCTCATCTCCCCACAGACTTTAATCAGGTCAGCTGTTTCCCGGATATCATGGGTTCTGATCATATCTGCTCCGGAATCGATCAGGAGGGCGGTTGCCGCGAGAGTCCCGGAAAGCCTCTCTTCGGCAGGCTTCCCCAGGAGATCGCCGATGAAACTCTTCCGTGAGATCGCACCGAGGAGGGGTTTGCCAAACGTTGCAAATTCACTGAAACGGCGGCATATATCCCAGTCATCCTCAAAGGTCCGCTCCGGTACCCAGCGGCCAACCCCCGGATCGAGTATCAGATCGTAGATTCCATACTGTCTGCACCGTTCAATGACGATTCCCAATGTCCGCATCGTCTCGTCAGTACCGCGTGCATCTCCGGGCGCATGCAAGGCTGCCATTGCGATCACCGGGAGACCACTCTCTGCGGCAACCCTCGCATATCTCTCGTCGGCAAGTCCATGAATGTCATTTATTGCATCGATATCATACCTGAGGGCGACCTGAAGGGCTTCTGCATGCATTGTATCAACCGATATCGGGATGCCCAGCCCTTCAAGCTCTGAAAGACATTTTTTTAGCCGCTCACACTCTTCCGAAACAGGAATCTCCCGGCTTCCCGGTGCGGTGCTCCGTGCACCGATATCGATGACATCTGCACCACCCTCAATCATCCTCTCAGCGGCAGCCAGTACACCGCCAGGGGGAACAAATGATCCTGAAAAAAAAGATTCGGGGCTTGTATTGATGACGCCCATCAGCCGGACCGGATTATTTCCGCCGATTCCGGTTTTTCCTATACAAGTTGCCCGCATGACCTCATCGTTTCCGCGGCGAAGGTATTCTCCATCAGGGTGGCGATTGTCATCGGCCCAACACCACCCGGCACCGGTGTGATCGCTTTTGCTTTTGTCTCCACCATCGCAAAGTCCACATCGCCGCAGAGCTTTCCATTCTCATCATAATTTGTCCCGATATCGATGACGGTAGCACCCCAGCCGACCATATCGGCGGTGACAAACCTTGGCCGCCCTACAGCAGCCACCAGAATCTCGGCTGACTGTGTGATCGATGCCAGGTCGAGTGTCTTTGAATGGGCAATGGTGACGGTTGCATCGGCATTTGTCAGGAGTGCGGCCATCGGCCGGCCGACCTCAATGCTCCGTCCGATAACAACGGCATTCTTTCCGGCCGGATCGATTCCATATTCGGAGAGGAGCGTCATCACTCCAAGAGGGGTGCAGGGAGAGAATTGGGGGGATCCGGAGAAGAGCCGCCCAAGGTTTGTCGGGTGGAAGCCATCGACATCTTTTAAGGGATCTACTGCCTCGATTACAGCATGGGTATCGATCTGCTTTGGGAGCGGTAGCTGAACCAGGATCCCGCTGATCATCGGATCAAGATTCAGCCGGTGTACAGCATCCAGCACATCCTGTGTGGATACATCACTCTCAAGTTCAATTCCGATTGACCCGATACCGACCCGCTCACATGCCTTATGTTTCATCTTTACATAGAGCTGCGAAGCCGGATCCTCCCCGACAAGAACGGTGGCAAGCCGGGGGTAGAGGCCTGACTCCTCGATCTTCTCAGCAAGAAGCGCCAGCCGTTTCTCCGAGGTCTTCTTTCCGTCAAGGATCATACTGCATCAGGGTAGAGTGGGAATCTGCCTGCGAATTCAACAACCTCTTCTCTCACAGCTTTGATGGTGGCTGCATCCTGAATATTGTTAATCACACGGCCAATCCAGTCTCCGATCTGTTTCATCTCATCCTCTTTCATCCCGCGGGAGGTGACAGTCGGGGTTCCGACCCTGAGGCCTGATGTGACAAACGGACTTCTCTTCTCGCGTGGTATGGTATTCTTATTCACGGTGATACCGGCGTCTCCAAGGACATTTTCCGCTTCAAGGCCGGTAATTCCATGGTCTGAAAGATCGAGGAGGACGAGATGGTTATCAGTTCCACCGGAACAGAGCCTGAGATTATTTTCGGCAAGGGTCTCTGCGAGGACACGGGCGTTCTTCACGACCTGCTTTGCATATTCCTTGTATGAGGGTTGGAGCGCCTCTTTGAAACAGACGGCTTTTGCAGCGATGATATGCATCAGCGGACCGCCCTGCATGCCTGGGAAGACGGATTTATCGATCCCTGGTCCATCCTCTTTTTTGCAGAGGATCGCGCCACCGCGGGGGCCGCGGAGCGTCTTATGGGTGGTTGTTGTGGTATAGTGGCAGACATCGATTGGGGAGTTGTGGATGCCGGCTGCAACAAGGCCTGCTATGTGAGCAATATCTGCCATGCAGATCGCGCCGACTTCTTCGGCAATCTCACCAAATGCCTTGAAGTCTATCTCGCGTGGGTAGGCGGATGCGCCGCAGACGATCATCTTCGGTTGTGTCTTCCGTGCCATCTCGGCGATTGCACCAAAGTCAAGTGTCTCACTCTCATAATCGACACCATAACTATGCACCTCATACAGCTTTCCACTGATATTGACGGGTGAACCGTGGGAAAGGTGGCCGCCCTGGGTCAGGCTCTGGCTCATGATCACATCGCCCGGCTGGATGGTTGCAAAGTATACTGCCTGATTTGCCTGGCTACCGGAATGAGGCTGGACATTTGCATGTTCTGCAGAAAAGAGCTCGCATAGGCGGTCGCGTGCAAGGTTCTCGACCTCGTCATGGAACTCGCATCCGCCATAGTAGCGCTTGCCCGGATACCCCTCGGCATATTTATTACACATAATTGAACCGGTTGCCTCCATGACAGCCCGGCTCACCACGTTCTCAGATGCGATCAGTTCAAGCCCGAAGACCTGCCTATGGTGTTCTTTTTCGATAATACCGGCGACCTCTGGATCGTCGCGTTGAAGGAATGACATATAAATAGAAATGGCGGTAAAAAGGTAATATCCTTTCTTGTAATTAGTGAGGCAAACCATTATCATCAGTGAGTCAGATCGTACAGAAGAGGGGGAGTGCGCGGGAAATGGATGCACGTATGAAGTTTCTTGAACATGAGCTGGAAGAGAAGGAACGGGAGTTGAAGATGGTGAAGCGCGAGGAAGAACCGGTACATACCGCCACAGCAGATGAGGATGAGAGGATCGCCGCACTCGAGCGGAAGGTCCATGAGCTGGATGCCCTGCTCAAGGGAGTGACTGCTGAGATGCTGGATCTCAAATCAGTCACACGGAAACTGACCCGGAATCTGGAGGATCAGGAGATGCGTGGCGGCGACACCGCTTCCGAAGCTCCGCTTCGGAAAGAAACGCGTTCCCGATCGAGGATTGTTCCTGAAGAGGAACCTGTCCGTGTCCGTGAGCGGCAAGCCACGCCACCACCGCCGGTGGCAACTCCGGGTCCCGAGGCAGAACCTCCGGTGGACGCATCGGATATGGAACTGATCATGCAGCCGGATGGCACTCTCAGGCCAGAGAAGCGAAACCGGAATGACTACATTGTGGCGAGCAGCGGCTATGCTCCTGCAACCAGAATGAAGAAGGGTAGGATTGAAAGCAAGATCTATGAAGCCCCCGATGTTGATCCGAAGAGCGGAGTGACGATCTCTAAAAAAGAGAAGGAAGATGATACCTCTCCAAAGACGATCCAGCGGAAAAAATAACCGATATTGAAGGTATGATCGTTTGCACATAACCCTGCTTGAGATCGACAACTTCAAATCATTCGGACGAAAGACGAAAATCCCCCTTGAAACGGGTTTTACAGTCGTCTCCGGCCCGAATGGTTCGGGGAAGAGCAATATCTTAGACAGTATTCTTTTTGCGCTTGGGATCACATCGGCCCGTGGACTCCGAGCTGAACGGCTGACCGATCTCATCAATACCGGCTCAAATAAAAATACCGCCGAGGTGCATGTCAGTTTTTCAGATGGTACCCGGATAACGCGCCGGATCAAGCGGACTGCAAACGGCTATTATTCATATAATTACTTAAATGGACGGCTCTGCAAACAGGGTGATGTCCTCTCTTTCCTTGCCGGACATGGGATCAAACCCCAGGGCTACAATATCGTGATGCAGGGTGATGTTGCCCGGATCATGGAGATGTCGGATATCGAGCGGAGAAAGATCGTTGATGAGATCGCCGGGGTCTCTGAATTCGATCAGAAGCGCGAGCAGTCGATGGCCGAGCTTGAAGTGGTGAGATGGAGGATCGAGCGGGAAGAGATCCTTCTCCACGAACTCATCGAGCGGCAGGAACTCCTCAAAGTTGAGCGGGAAGCGGCGCTTGCATTCCGCCGCCTTCAGGAGGAGCTGGATTCCTTCATTGCAAAGAGAAATGTCGTGAAACTTCGTGAGAAGAAGCGGGAAGAGAGAGAGATCACAGGGATGATTGCTGATACCGATCGTGCACTCTCCAGAATAAATGACGATATCGCCCATGACGAGCATGAAAAGGCGTTTCTCCGCGACGAGATGAAGGGGGTTGATGAAGAGATCCGTCAGAAGAGCGGACCTGAATATCTCCGTCTTCTCTCACAGATTGAAGAGGCAAAAGGTGTTATCCGGACTTCCGAACAGGGGATCCAGCGAAATACCCGTGATCGTGAAGCAAACCTTGAGGCGATCAACCGCAAGTTTGCAGATATCAGGCGTTCAGAGGCAACAGTAAAGGAGCGGACCGAGAGTATCAGGAATCTCTCAATTGACCGGGCAAACCTCGGGATGGAGCTTTCAACCCTCAAAACGAAGATGGAGAAGGCTGAGGCTGATCTCAGGGCCGCTAGCAAGGACTCCGAGGGTGCGCAGGTCGAGCTCTTCTCCTGCATGCAACAGCTCGAAGAACGAAAGGCAGAGCGCTCCCGTCTCCTCTCTGAAAAAGATACGGTTATTGAAAGGAGCCGGATCCGGGTTTCGGAACGTGAGCGGCTTGCTCCAAGGCTTCAGGCAGCACGCGATGAACGGAGCGAAAAGGAACGGGAGATCCGGGTGGCATCAGCCGATCTCGAGCAGATCCGTTCCGTTCAGAAGGCCCACGATCAGCAACTATCTGCTGTCGAGAAGAAAGCAATGACTCTCCGGGGATCATATGAAGAGGTTCGGGCGGAGATCAGATCGCTTGAACAGAAACTTATGCAGCTGGAGGCACGGCAGCAGGCGCATGGCGAGGCAGGGGGCCGTGCTGTTGAGGCGGTACTCGGGATGGACGGGGTGCACGGGACTATCGCACACCTCGGAAAAGCACCCCCCGAATATGCAACCGCACTCAATATTGCTGCCGGAGGGAGGCTCAACCATGTCGTCTGCCAGGACGATTCCATTGCAGCCGATGCGATACGGTTTCTCAAGGAACAGCGCCTGGGAAGGGCGACGTTCCTTCCTCTTTCAAAACTGAGGGTGCCGCCCCCGCTTCCCCCGCTTTCAGGCGATGGTGTCATCGATTATGCGATCCGGCTGATCGAATTCGATCCCGCGTATGAACGGGCCTTCTCTCTTGTCTTTGGAACCTCGATCGTCGTCGATACGATGGAGCATGCAAGAAAACTTCTCGGCAGGCACCGGATGGTCACCCTTGAGGGCGATCTCCTCGAACGTACCGGGGCGATGACCGGCGGCTCGGTGAAACGTGATATTAAAGGGTTTGGAGCCGCCGTCGATCGGGAGATGGTGGAACTCAGGGAGCGGCTTGCCGGACTCAGGCAGGAAGAAGAGGAACTTTCTGCATCGATTGCACGACAGAATGCTGCGGTTGAAACACTCCGCTCAGACCGACAGGAGGCAGAGCAGAAGGCGGCACGGCTTGAGCTGATTGTGGAGGAATACGGGAAGCGGATAGCACAGCTTGATACTGATATCTCAGTTCTCGCTGACGCCCTCTCCGAACTTGAAGGCGGTGAAGCCGAGATAGCGGCCGAGATCGCTGCTCTGGAAGAGACCCTTGATGCGGTCACCGATCAGATCGACACCATCAATGCACGGGTGGATGAGATCAAAAAGCGGATGGAGGCATCCGAGGCGGTCAGGCTTGCAGAGATCATCTCTGATCTGAAACGGTCCATCGAGGATCTCGAGCGGCGTCTCCGGAATAAAGAGGCGGATATTGCAGATCTCCAGCGCGAACGCCAGTACTTCTCAAAACGCATCGAAGAGATGACTAAAGAGAAGGAGGAATTAGTCGGTGCTAATATCCGGCTTGAAACAGAAAACAAATCATATGAAGAGGAGATAAAGATCTCCCGCGAACGGATTCTTCAGCTTGAGGAGGAGCAGCGGACATTCTCGGATGAGATAGAGGCGCTCCGCCAGAAGAGGAGTGCGCTTGACGAACAGGTTGCCGATATCGAACGACAGCTCATCCGCCATTCCAATGAGAAAGAACGGCATACGATCCAGGCAGAAGCGCTCAGAGAGCGGGCACAGTCTATCGCCGCTGAAATTGCCGCGCTCGCCCCGGAGACAGAAGAGATCGAATGTGATCTCTCTCCTGAGGAGATCGAGGAGGGGATTGCGATCACCGAGCGGCAGATCAGAAAGATCGGGGCGGTCAATATGCTTGCGATTGAGGAGTATGATCGTGTTGTGGCACGGGTGGAGGAGCGGACTGAGAGAAAAGATATCCTCTCCCGTGAACGATCAGATCTTATTGAGCGGATCGAAGGGTTCGAGCGGATGAAACGCGAGGCATTTCTTTCGACATTTGAGGCTATCAACTCGAATTTCAAGGAGATATATGGGCGGCTTGCGCGGGGCTGGGGTCGGCTCATCCTGGAAAATGAGGAGGATCCCTTTGCCGGTGGCCTGACGTTTGAGGTGCATCCACAGGATAAGGATGTCCGGAGATTGAATATGATGAGTGGTGGGGAGAAGTCGCTTGTGACACTTGCCCTGATCTTCTCGATCCAACGGCATATGCCTGCCCCCTTCTATGGTCTTGATGAGGTGGATATGCATCTTGACGGATCCAATGTTGAGGGGATCTCGCAGATGATCAGAAGTCTCTCCGAGACCTCACAGTTTATCGCTATATCTCTTCGGAAGCCGATGATTCAGGGTGCAGACCGTATCATCGGGGTGACTATCCGGCCGGACAAGAGTACCCTTGTTACCGGTGTGAAGTGCAATGCCTGACGAATCGATCAACGAAGAGCCGATTGAGATTCTCGTCCGTATGGCAGAAAGCGGGGAGATTGATCCATGGAATGTTGATATTGTTCTTTTAACAGATCGTTTCCTCGGCGAGCTTGAGAGGAGGCGAGAACTCGATCTCCGCATCTCCGGCCGGACACTTCTCTATGCTTCCATTCTTCTCAGGATGAAATCCGATGCCCTGATCGAACGGGTGCCTGATCCGGATGTTGAAGAGGAAGGGGGTGAAGATTTTGGCGATGATCTCTTCTTTGACGGGGATCAGGATGGAGAGGGGATCGAGTCACATCTCGGTCCGATCGAGGTGCTTGAACGCGAAATCCAGCGGCGGATCAAGCGGAAGGAGTACCGGACACGCCCTGTTACCCTCTATGAACTGATCACCCAGTTGAAACTGGCAGAGAAGGAGGAGCGAAGGCGGCAGAGGCGACGGCATCTGGCAGATGATGATGACCTCTTTGTGATCGCCGAGGATGTTGTCGAGATCGCCCATGAGGAGGCTTTTGAGGAGGCTTCATCCATGATCTATGCGACGCTCCTTCTCCTCGATCCTGATGGATGTACTCCGGTCCCTCTCTCCCGTATAGCATCTGAGATCGGGTGCCACCTGTATGATGTCTATATCCCCACGCTCTTTCTGATGCTTGATGATCGCGTCGATCTCATTCAGGAGGATTTTTATGGGGAGATCCTGGTTGCACGGGTTCCGGTTCCTGCCCTCTGAGATGGATGGTTCAGGTCTGATCCCGGATGCGCGGAGCCGCGTTTGTGATGGTGTTGGTGGTCAGTTCAGATGCATCCTCTCTGCGCGATCGCCTCCGGGATTGGTATGATCGTTAGCTATCTCCCCTTATTGTGGTATTCCGGGGGTCGGGCATCGGTCTGAATGCCAGTTTTCTGGTGATCAAAAGAGAGGGTATAAATGGGACTTCTGCGTATCTAATTAGGTCGCAGGGCAACAGGATACAACGAATCCGGGAGCAATTCTTCCTGGGATTTGTGTACCCGCCCATCTCGCCGGAAAACCGGTCTGGTGGTGACATGCCCGTGTGGGGACAGCTGCCCGAATATGGCAGCAGTTCCCGGGGCACGGTATCTTTGGTGCCGGGCACCAGAGAGGATGGTTGCAGGGGTTGTTGCCGCTGAATGAGAACCTATATAACTCTTCAGAGACAATGATTATAGCTTGCAACGAGACACAGATTCGGGGTCAAACCCGTTGTCTGTGGACGCAATCCGCAGTGTATAAATAGGAACACTGCGAATATGATAACTCCAAGATTCTTTCAGTGGAGGACCAACGCACCCGGATTTGCCGGTGTTGGTTCTGACGTTGGTATTGGCAATGCGGACATTCATTGAATGACCGCTGATTCCGAAAAGTTACAGTCAGTCGAAAGACAAAGTGTGCTTAACAATTTACATTCTGGTTGATCCTGCCAGAGGCTATTGCTATCAGGGTTTGACTAAGCCATGCGAGTCGAGAGGTGAAAGACCTCGGCATACTGCTCAGTAACACGTGGATAATCTGCCCTCAGGTGAGGAATAATCCCGGGAAACTGGGGCTAATGCCTCATAGGAGACGGGTGCTGGAATGCTCTGTCTCCGAAAGGTCCGCCGCCTGAGGATGAGTCTGCGTCCGATTAGGTTGTTGTTGGGGTAACGGCCCAACAAGCCTTTGATCGGTACGGGTTGTGGGAGCAAGAGCCCGGAGATGGATTCTGAGACATGAATCCAGGCCCTACGGGGCGCAGCAGGCGCGAAAACTTTACAATGCGAGCAATCGTGATAAGGAAACCCTGAGTGCCTGTCAATGCAGGCTGTTCTGGTGTCTAACACACACCAGGAGAAAGGGCGGGGCAAGACCGGTGCCAGCCGCCGCGGTAATACCGGCTGCTCGAGTGATAGCCACTTTTACTGGGCTTAAAGCGTTCGTAGCTTGGTCGTTAAGTCTCTGGGGAAATCTTTTGGCTCAACCAAAAGGCGTCTCAGGGAAACTGACGATCTTGGAACCGGGAGAGGTAAGACGTACTTCGGGGGTAGGAGTGAAATCTTGTAATCCCCGAGGGACGACCGATGGCGAAGGCATCTTACCAGAACGGCTTCGACAGTGAGGGACGAAAGCTGGGGGAGCAAACCGGATTAGATACCCGGGTAGTCCCAGCCGTAAACGATGTGCGTTAGGTGTGTCAGTGACCACGAGTCGCTGAGGTGCCGAAGGGAAACCGTGAAACGCACCGCCTGGGAAGTACGGTCGCAAGGCTGAAACTTAAAGGAATTGGCGGGGGAGCACCACAACGGGTGGAGCCTGCGGTTTAATTGGATTCAACGCCGGACAACTCACCGGATACGACAGCGGAATGATAGCCGGGCTGAAGACTCTGCTTGACTAGCTGAGAGGAGGTGCATGGCCGTCGTCAGTTCGTACTGTGAAGCATCCTGTTAAGTCAGGCAACGAGCGAGACCCACGCCAACAGTTGCCAGCATAATCTCCGGATTGATGGGGACACTGTTGGGACCGCCTCTGCTAAAGGGGAGGAAGGAATGGGCAACGGTAGGTCAGCATGCCCCGAATTATCCGGGCTACACGCGGGCTACAATGGATGGGACAATGGGTTTCGACACCGAAAGGTGAAGGTAATCTCCTAACCCCACCCGTAGTTCGGATTGCGGGCTGCAACTCGCCCGCATGAAGCTGGAATCCGTAGTAATCGCGTCTCACGATGGCGCGGTGAATATGTCCCTGCTCCTTGCACACACCGCCCGTCAAACCACCCGAGTGGGGTCTGGATGAGGCGGCAGTTTATGCTGCTGTCGAATCTAGGTTCCGCAAGGGGGGTTAAGTCGTAACAAGGTAGCCGTAGGGGAATCTGCGGCTGGATCACCTCCTAATGATCACTTTTCGAACCATCAGCGGTCGTTCAATGAACCGTATAATTGCCAATACCAACAGGAATTGGGGCTCATAGCTCAGCTGGAAGAGCGCGGCGTTTGCAACGCCGAGGCCAGGGGTTCAAATCCCCTTGGGTCCACTCCCCTCACATCTGTTTACCAGAGATGTGAAGGGTTCCAATGCACCCGGAGATGCGAGTCACCGGGGAAGGGCTGAAGGTTTTCGCAAAAAAACCTGACGATGCTGTGTATAGGTATTGCATCTGGACGTTAAATGGGTTCAACATAAAACGTAGTATCTGAACCTGGTCTATATGCCGGTTAGTGGATGGCTCGGTTCGAGAGCTGATGAAGGGCGTGCCAAGCAGCGATATGCTCCGGGAAGATGCATGGAGTCTGTGATCCGGAGATCCCCGAATAGGACATCCCGATACTTCGGTATCAATCCGTTGAGGATGGGGAACGCCCCGAATTGAAACATCTTAGTAGGGGCAGGAAAAGAAATCAACCGAGATGTCGTGAGTAGAGGCGATCGAAAACGACGGAGTTCAAACCGAATCCCTTTGGGGAGATGTGGTGTTGTAAGCCTCCCGTCTGGTGCAGATATCTCAAACGGAAGTCACCTGGAATGGTGTTCCTGAGAGGGTGAAAGACCCGTACGTATACCGATATCTGTTCCTGGGAGTGTCTTGAGTAGTGCGGGTCGGAATTCTCGCATGAATCCGGGGGTCATCAACCTCCAAAACTAAATACTTCTCGAAACCGATAGCGAACTAGTAGCGTGAGCGAAAGCTGAAAAGTATCCCTAAAAAGGATGTGAAAAGCGCCTGAAACTAACCGGTGACAGTGTGTTATGGCATGCAAGGAACTTCTGCGCGAAAGAACCCGTCGCGAGGCGGTAGTATGGGCGACAGTTGCCGATGTCATAACGTACGTTTTGAAGAACGGGCCAGAGAGTTTATTCTATAGGCGAGGTTAACCCGGAAGGGGAGCCGAAGCGAAAGCAACAGGTTCGTAGCATTTATGCATGGAACGGCGTATTCAACGTGCGTGGAGTCTATAGGGTAAGACCCGAAACCCGGTGATCTATGCGTGGGCAGGTTGAAGCGTGCCGAAAGGTGCGTGGAGGACCGCAGGCGGTTTTGATATGCAAATCATTCGCGTGACCTGCGTATAGGAGTGAAAGATTCATCGAACCGGGAATCAGCTGGTTCCCCTCGAAACATGCCGCAGCATGACCTCGTCGGAGATGGTTGGTGAGGTAGAGCACTGATTGAGGATCCCGGGGGAGAAATCCCTCGCTCTTCTGTCAAACTCCAAACTCCCCAACGTCTGAGATGACGGGTAGTCCGGACTACGGGGTAAGCTTGTAGTCCGTAAGGGAGACAACCCAGACCGTGGTTGATGCCCCCCAATGTAGGCTAAGTGTCAACACTGAATGAGGTCCCAGGCCGAAGACAACTGGAAGGTGAGCTTAGAAGCAGCTACCCTTTAAAAAGTGCGTAACAGCTTACCAGTCAAGGTTTGGGGCGCAGAAAATGGACGGGGCTAAAGCCTACTGCAGAGACCACGGCGCACCGGTTAACCCGGTGATCGCGTAGAGGGGCGTTCTGCATGGACAGAAGCAGGGGCGTAAGGTCCTGTGGACCGTGCAGAAATGAGAATTCTGGCAGTAGTAGAAGCATAGAACGGTGAGAATCCGTTCCGCCGAAAGGGCTAGGTTTCCTCGGCAATGTTCGTCAGCCGAGGGTTAGTCGGTCCTAAGATGTGCCGTAACTCGAGCATGTCAAATGGGAAACAGGTTAATATTCCTGTACCATACATTCGTAGTCGTAAGACCCTGACGCTTCGGGATATACCATGCGAAATTGTCGTTTCGTTCAAGCGTTCAAAGCGGTGGAGTACCGTCATGGTGAGAAACCGCTGAAGACGTGATGAGGTAACATGGTCAACTCCTGGAGCCCGTGAAAAAGGGAGTGTATGTCCGTACTGAGAACCGACACAGGTGCCCCTGGTTGAAAAGACCAAGGCGTATCGGAGCTAATTGTGGTAAGGGAACTCGGCAAAATGGCCCCGTAACTTCGGGAGAAGGGGTGCCTGCCTGGTGATCAGGCAGGTCGCAGTGACCAGGGAACTCCAACTGTCTAATAACAACACAGCAGACTGCAACTCCGTAAGGACTCGTATAGTCTGTGAATCCTGCCCAGTGCGGGTATCTGAACACCGAGTTCAATCGGACGAAGGACCCGTAAACGGCGGGGGTAACTATGACCCTCTTAAGGTAGCGTAGTACCTTGTCGCTTAATTGGCGACTTGCATGAATGGAACAATGAGAGTTCTACTGTCCCTACCACAAATCCGTTGAACCTTTTATCCTAGTGCAGAGGCTAGGGACTCCTGATGGGAAGTGAAGACCCCGTGGAGCTTTACTGCAGCCTGTCGTTGTAGTACGGTATTGCATGCGCAGAGTAGATGGGAGATGTCGATCCGTTCCTTCCGGGGAACGGGGAGTCAACAATGAGACACCATCCTTGCTCTGCTGTACTACTCACTCTTCTTCAATGAAGAGGACATCGGTAGGTGGGCAGTTTGGGTGGGGCGCCACACCCTCGAAAAAATATCAAGGGTGCCCTAAGGTCAACTCATGTGAGTCAGAAACTCACAGAAGAGTGTCAAGAGCATACGTTGGCCTGACGCTATGACGCAAAGCAAGTCATGGCGAGAGGAAACTCGGGTCTAACGAACCAATACGCCCTGTTGATGAGGGCTATTGACTACAGAAAAGCTACCCCGGGGATAATAGAGTCGTCGCCGGCAAGAGCACATATCGACCCGGCGGCTTGCTACCTCGATGTCGGTTCTTTCCATCCTGGCTGTGCAGCAGCAGCCAAGGGTGAGGTTGTTCGCCTATTAAAGGGGATCGTGAGCTGGGTTTAGACCGTCGTGAGACAGGTCGGTTACTATCTATCAGGAGTGTTCGGAGTCTGAGGGCAAGAAAGAAATAGTACGAGAGGAACTTTCTTTCGTCGCCTCTGGTGTATCGGTTGTCCGACAGGGCAGCGCCGAGCAGCTACGCGGCAAGAGATAAAAGCTGAAAGCATCTAAGCTTGAAACTCAGCCTGAAAAGAGACTCCGTTATAGGGCACGGGTAAAAGACCCGGTTAATAGGCCCGGGATGTACGCACGAAGGCAACGACGTGTTCAGTCCGGCGGGTACTAACGCCCAAATCCAGGAACTGTCACTAAGCTAATGTTGAACCCAGACGAAATCCAGATGCAATACCTTAATTGTCTGCAGAGTACATACTCATACTCCACAGAATACACAGCGCCAAGGTGGCGGAGCGGCCACGCGGCTGACTGCAGATCAGCTACACCCCAGTTCAAATCTGGGCCTTGGCTTGTGGTAATGGCGGCCATAGCGGTGGGGATACACCCGGACTCATTCCGAACCCGGCAGTTAAGCCCACCTGCGTCGAATA
>NPIG01000397.1_pt3 | contig 26282 bp, 21 predicted proteins | sample 8637441 | NCBI WGS metagenome assembly NPIG01 (sample SAMN07420675, study PRJNA396082) | bioreactor metagenome | isolation source: sample BR6 brine-fed electro-methanogenic bioreactor BR | place: Japan: Kochi | collected 2016-06-14 | reverse complement strand
GGTCGAGCAGCGGCGCGAACAGGTCGCGGAACTCCTGCGGCACGCCGGGGGCGGAGAGGTCCTCCGGGAGGTCCTCGAAGTGGATCTCGCGGCCGTCGGCGAGGATGGCGTCGATGGCCAGCACGTTGTCGGCCATGATCCCGTAGCGCAGCGAGCGGCCGCCGGAGCTGTTGTTGCCGGCCATGCCGCCGATGGTGGCGCGGCTCGACGTCGAGGGATCGACGGCGAAATGCAGGCCGTGCGGCTTGAGGAACTTGTTCAGGTGGTCGAGCACGACGCCCGGCTGGACGGTGACGGTCCTGTCCTCGGCCGAGAACTCGAGGATCGAGTCGAGATACTTGGTGGTGTCGACGATCAGGGCCTCGCCGATGGCCTGGCCGTTCTGCGACGAGCCGCCGCCGCGGGGCAGGACCGGGATTTCCGATTCGTTGCCGATGGCGACGATCCGCCTGAGGTCGTCCTCGGATCGGGGGACGGTCACACCGATGGGTTCGATCTGGTAGGCCGAGGCATCGGTGCTGTAGCGGCCGCGCGTGAAGGGATCGAACAGGACTTCGCCCGCGATCTCGCGCCGCAGCCGGGCGGCCAATGCCTCGTCACCGATCTTGATGTGATGCCCTCTCATGCCGGCGCCCAACATAACCTTTGTTCAGGGGATACGGAACGGCTTTTATCCAGCCCTGTCATTTTGAATACAAAAAACCGAAAATGGAACAGAAAACAGGAAGGATCGCGCAATGGTTTTTTAAAACATTGAAAAACAACAGTATTTTATTCATTCCGGATTTGGGATCGAGAAATTAGGCCTTGCTAATCGAACCGTAATATGCATTCATTATGCATATAAGGGCCCGAAATGACGCACCACCGGCGCCGCTGACGCCGATGGATTCGCGGTCATCGCAGGGGATGTTTTCTGTCCACCTTTTGGGGGGAAATTCATGCACAACACGTACGCGGCTGGACCGCACTTTCNNTTTCTTCAGATACCCGGTCCATCCAATGTTCCCGGTCGGATTTTGCGTGCGATTTCGGAGCCGACGATCGATCACCGCGGCCCGGAGTTCGGGCGCGTGGCCCGCGAGGTCCTGGAAGGGGTCAAGCAGGTCTTCAAGTGCAAGGGACCGGTCATTATCTATCCGTCGTCGGGAACGGGCGCGTGGGAAGCCGCGCTGACCAATACCCTGAAGCAGGGCGACAAGGTCCTGATGTTCGAGACCGGCCACTTCGCCAGCCTGTGGCGCGAGATGGCAAGCAAGCTCGGCATCGATGCCGAATTCGTCGAGGGCGACTGGCGCCGCGGTGCCGACCCCGACATGGTCGAAGCCAAGCTTTCCGAGGACCGCGAGCACAAGATCAAGGCGGTTTGTGTTGTGCATAACGAAACCTCGACCGGCGTGACGTCGCGCATCGGCGAAGTCCGCAAGGCGATGGACCGGGCCAAGCACCCGGCGCTGCTGCTGGTCGATACGATCTCGTCGCTGGCCTCCGTCGACTACCGCCACGACGAATGGGGCGTCGACGTCACCGTCAGCTGCTCGCAGAAGGGGCTGATGCTGCCGCCGGGCCTGGGCTTCAACGCGGTCAGCGAAAAGGCCCTGAAGATCGCCGAGAAGGGCGGCTACCCGCGTTCCTACTGGCGATGGGATTCGATGCTCGGCCCGAACAAGACCGGATATTTCCCCTATACGCCGGCGTCGAACATGCTGTTCGGCCTGCGCGAAGCGCTCAACATGCTGATGGAAGAGGGCTTGGACAACGTCTTCGCCCGTCATGCCCGTCACGGCGAGGCAACCCGCCGCGCGGTGCGGACCTGGGGGCTGGAGATCCAGTGCCAGGACGAGCGCGAATACAGCCCCGTGCTGACCGCCGTGCGTCTGCCCGACGGCCACGATGCGGATGCCTTCCGCAAGGTCGTGCTGGAGCACTTCAACATGTCGCTGGGCAACGGCCTGACCAAGCTTCAGGGCAAGGTGTTCCGCATCGGCCACCTCGGCGATTTCAACGACCTCATGCTGTGCGGCACCCTCGCGGGCGTCGAGATGGGGCTCGGACTGGCCGGCGTTCCCCACAAAAAGGGCGGCGTGCAGGCGGCCATGGCCTATTTGGAACAGGGGTAAGAGTTCCGCATATCCACCCTGGGTTAGCGCATGAACGAAGTCCCCGGTAGAGGGCTGTGCCGAACCCGAACAGCGGAAAACAAGTCGTAACAGGTGCAAACCGAGAACGAGTAAGGGAGACCTTAATATGAAGATGCACACCACCTTCAAAACACTCACGGCTTTGGGAGCCGCGATCCTCGTCGGTTCGATCGCTTCCGGTGCGAGCGCTCAAGAACTGGAACTCAAGCTGGGCCACAACGGCAACCCCGGTTCGTTGTTCGACGCCACGGCCGCCGAGTTCGCCAAGCGTGTCAACGAGAATCTCGGCACGAAAGCCAAGGTCGTGGTCTACGGCTCCGAGCAGTTGGGCAAGGACGAGGAAGTCCTGAAGAAACTGCGCCTCGGCACCGCGCAGCTCGCCCTCAATTCTTCGATCATGGCTTCGAAGGTCGACGCGATCGGCGTGTTCGACATGCCGTACCTCGTCCAGAGCCGCGACCACATGAAGAAGATCATCGACGAGGTGTTCTGGCCGATGATCGCCCCGCGCGCCGAAGCCAAGGGCTACAAGATCCTCGCGGTCTGGGAGAACGGCTTCCGCCACATCACCAACAACGTCAAGCCGATCAACGAGCCCGGCGATCTGTCCGGCATCAAGCTGCGCACGCCGAAGTCCAAGTGGCGGGTCGCCATGTTCAAGGCCTACGGCGCCAACCCGTCGCCGCTGCCGTACGGCGAGGTCTTCGTGGCCCTCAAGACCGGCTCGTTCGACGGCCAGGAAAACCCGTTCCCGCAAATCGTCGGCGGCCGCTTCCATGAGGTCCAGAAGTACCTGTCGCTGACCGGTCACGTCTATTCGCCGGCCTTCCTGGTTGCCGACGTCGAACAGTGGAAGAAGATCCCGGCCGACGTCGCCCAGATCGTCCAGGATACCGCCCGTGCGACTCTTGACTTCGTGTACGAGACCTCGGCCGGAATGGACAACAAGTACATGGACGAAGTGAAGGCTGCCGGCGTGCAGATCAACGAAGCCAACAAGCAGGCTTTCATCGACGCCAGTGCCGATATCTACAAGGAATTCGGCAAGGAAGTGAAGGGCGCCGACGAGATCATCGCCAAAGCCATCGCATTGGCCAAATAAGATAAAGGGAAAGGGGTCGCGGGCAGTGCTCGCGGCCCCTTTTCGATGCCCGTCGCGAAACGGCGCGGCAAAACGAGAACTGAGGGGGCGCAGAGAGGTTTTCCATGGCCACCTTTTATCGAATGTATGAAAAGCTGCTTGAGTTCATCACGATCCTTCTGATGCTCGGTTTGGCATCGATCGTGGTGGTAGCTGTGATCTTCCGGTGGTCCGGCAACTCGTTGGAATGGTACGACGAGATTGCAGCCATCCTTCTCGCATGGTTGACCTACTATGCTGCGGCACTGGGGGCTTTGAAGCGGTCGCACATCGGCATTCCCGCGCTGGTCGTCGCGATGCCGCCCAAGATCCGGGCTCCCGTCGTCCTTCTGGCCGAAGCGATCACCATCGGATTCTTCGTGCTGCTTGCCTGGGTCGGCTACGAAGTGCTGTTGATCCTCAAGTACGACACGCTGGTCACGATCGAGATCCCGCTGCAGTACACGCAGTCGGTGATTCCCATCGGCGCCGTCCTCTACATCATCGGCGAACTGCTCAATTTCCCGCAGATCTGGCGTGAAGCCACCGGTCGCGCGGAAATGAAGGTCAAGCACTAGGAGCCCGGAATTATGACTATTCTTCTTATGCTGCTCGGCCTTTTCGCCCTGGTGCTGATCAACGTTCCCATCGGCGTCTCGATGGGCGTGGTAACCGCCGTGGCCATGTATCTGGTGCAGGGGCCCGAAAGTTTGCCGAACGTTGCGCTGGTCATGTTCGACGGCGCGACCAAGTTTCCGCTGATCGCCATTCCGCTGTTCATCTTCGCCGGCGCCATCATGAATGCCGGCGGCCTGTCGCGGCGGCTCATCGCCTTCGCCTCGGCGCTGCTCGGTTTCGTCAAGGGCGGCCTGGCGATGGTGACCATCGGCGCCTCGATGTTCTTCGCCGAGATTTCGGGTTCGGCCGTGGCCGGTGTCGCCGCGCTCGGTTCGATCCTCATCCCGGCGATGAAGAGCAAGGGCTACCCGGCGCCGTTCGCGGTGGCGGTGTCGTCCTCGGCGGCGACCCTGGCCATCGTGCTGCCGCCGTCGATCCCGATGATCATCTACGCGGTGATGGCGCAGACCTCGGTCGTCCAGCTGTTCGTCGCCGGCTTCGTGCCGGGCCTGATGGGCGGCTTCTCGATGATGGCACTGTCCTACTGGTTCGCCCGCCGCTACAACTATCCGGTCCAGGAAGTGTTCCGCCTGTCGCGCGTCTGGCAGACGTTCAAGGAGGCCGGGTTGGCCCTGACCCTGCCGCTGATCATCCTCGGCGGTATCTTCGGCGGGTTCGTGACGGCGACGGAAGGTGCCGGTCTGGCCGTGGTGGCTGCCCTGGTGATCGGCGTCGTCTATCGCGAACTGGACCTGCGTATCCTGCGTACCGCCCTGATCGACGGTGGCGTGCAGACCGCCGTGGTGATGATCCTGGTCGCCGCTTCGGCCCTGGTCGGCGTGTTCCTGACCGAACAGCAGGTGCCGCAGACCCTGGCCCGGCAGATCACGGAACTGACGGACAACAAGTACGTGGTCCTGCTCCTGCTGAACATCTTCTTCCTGATCATCGGCTTCTTCCTGCATTCGGCCGCCGCGATCATCCTGGTCGTGCCGATCGTCATGCCGCGGGTCCATCTGATGGGGATCGACCCGGTCCATTTCGGCCTGATCGTGACCCTGAATCTGGCCATCGGCCAGCAGACCCCGCCGGTCGCCAGCGTGCTGGTGACGGCCTGTTCGGTGGGTAAGGCGGACGTCTGGGAGGTGACGAAGGTCAACGTCTACTTCATCGCCGTCCTGACCGTCATCCTGCTGCTGATGACCTACGTACCGGCCCTGCCGATGGCGCCGGTCGAGTTCTTCTACCGTTAAGTCCGGGAGTGCCTCCCCCGCCGGTTCGTCCGGGCCGGGGGAGGCGCCTCTTCCTGCACGTGAAAAAATCCTACCTCCGAAAGGAGACCCGTCCATGCCGATCAAAGCCCGCCCCCTGACCGCCGACGCCTTCGCCCCCTACGGGCAGGTGCTGATGGGATTCGGGCAGGGGCCCGAACGTCATGAATTCGCAGCCAACATCGACAACCGCCGCAGTGACGCCAAGCCCAACCTGACCTTCATCCGCGGCGCCGTGACGGTGGCCCCGGTGATGGTCAAGGCGATGGAGCGTCACATCCATTCCAATCAGGTCTTCGTGCCCCTCAACGGCACGCGCTATCTGGTCGCCGTCTGCCCGCAGGCGGCGGACGGCGGGCCGGAGTTGTCGGCAATGGAAGTCTTCGTGGCGGGACCGGGGCAGGCCGTCAACTTTGACACCAATGTCTGGCACGCTCCCAACACGACGCTCGCAGAACCCGGCGAGTTCATCATGCTGCGCCACGATGACGGCGGGGCCGAGGACACCGAGATGCGTCCTCTCGACACCCCGATCGAGGTCGACGTGGCCGACTGCCTGGCCGTCACCGGTCCGGCCACGGATAGCTACTGAGTGCCCGGTTACCAAGTGCCCTAGGCTCCAAACACGATATTAAGTAGGGTCTCCAACTGGAAAGGGGCGGGGTTCCAACGAACCCCGCCCCCTTTTCTTTGTCCCGTCGAGGGGAGCCGGCCTACATGGCGGCGCCCTTGATCTCGTAGGAGCCGTCGCCGTTGTAGGTGATCTCGGCGTCGAGGAAGTAGGTCTTCAGTTCCTCGCGCTCCATCTGGACGATGTCGTAGGCCTCGCCGCTGCGGGCGCCGGTGGCGCAGACGAAGACGATCGGCTTGTCGTCGGGAAGCTCGGCCACCTTGTCCTCGATCTCGTCGACCGGGATGTTGACGGCGTTGGGCAGGGACCCGGCCTCGAATTCGGCCGCATCGCGGACGTCGACGATGTGGATGGAATCGGGTGCTTCGGCCAGGATCTTCTTGAACGATTCGAGATCGACGGCATCACCGTCGGGGCCGGCCTTGAGGGCGACGGACTTCTTGGACGCCGCCGCGGCCTTGCCGGCGTCGGCGACCATCTCGCCCTTGCCGTAGGCCTTGGTCCAATCCGGATAGCCGGCCTGGTACAGCTTGACATCGGTGTAGCCGAGGGCCTTGGCCTTGGCCGCCGATTTCGGGCTCAGCGGGCAATTGTAGCCGCCGCAGTAGAAGATCAGTTCGGCGGCTTTGTCCTGCGGCAGCTTGTCGGTCATCTTGTCGAAGCGGGTGTCCGGGATGTTGATCGCGCCCGGAATGATGCCGTCCGACTTGACCTTCCGCGCCGGGCGGGCGTCGACGACGACCGCGCCCTTTCCGAGGGCCTTCTTGACGTATTTGGCGCTGACGCTGATCAGGTTGCCGTCCTTGGTCCAGGCCGGCTCGCCTTCGGCGAAGACCTTGATGTTGGTGTAGCCCAGGGCCTCGGCCTTGAAGGCGGACTTGTGGCTGAGCGGGCATTTCAGGCCGCCGCAATAGAAGACCAGAATGCTGCCCTTATCCTGCGGCAGCTGGTCGGTCATCTTGTCGAACTGGGTGTCCGGGATGCTGACGGCGCCCGGAATGTGACCCTCGTCGTACTTGCGCGACGGCCGCGAGTCGACGACCAGAATGCCGTCCTTGACGGGAATGACGGCGTTTTCCTTCATGAACTGAAGGTCGACGATCGTCTTGTACTGCTCGAATGCTGGCGCGTCCGCCGCGACGGCCCCGTAATGGCCCGCGAACACGAACACGGCCACAGCCAGGAATGACCTAACTGCCATAGCCGCTCTCATTTGCTGTCCTCCTTCGATTGATATCAAACGCGCCGGGCCTTGCGGCCCTCCTTACGGTTCGGCTCTCTTCCGGTTCCGGGGAACCGGAGCGAACCCGACGCGACGCCTCGTTGTCCCGCGTGCGGTCTCCGGTGCCTGGGAGCCGCACGAGGGCATTCAGGTCAGACGGCCGTAACCGTGGCCGTCTCACTGAAAACCTTGCCTTCGTCCGCCTGCCACTCGCAGGCGAACGTTCCGCTTTCCTCGACCCGGACGAAAAACGAGATGTACGGGTTGGCGGAAACGCCGGAATAAAGATCGGCCGAGAAAACCTCGGTGCCGTTGAAGGTGCAGACGAACCGGTTGATGCGGTTCTTCGGTACCGTCTCGCCGTGGATATCCTTGCGCCAGCCGGTCTCCATGGGGTGCGGGATCTTGGTGCGTACGCGGATCACCTCGCCCTTGCCGGCGGTGGCGGGAACCTGGACGCGGGGGCCTTTGATCATGGTGTGCCTCCTTCCCGTTCAGCCGCATCCGCCGGCGCCGCCGACGACGCGGCAGCGGGCCCGGCCGATATAGACCGTTCCGTCGCTCATCTGAGCGGCGGCGGTGACGATCTGGGTTTCCTTGATGCGGATGCGGGTCGATACCTCGGCGACGCCGTTGGCCGGTGTGAGGTGGAACGAGGCTACCTCGGGTACGGAGTTGCGCTCGGCGACGATATGGATCGCCTTGACGTGATCGTCGGCGGTCATCGGGCTTTCGACGGTGACCCGGATGGGCACCAGTGGGCCCTGGTCGGTCAGTTCCGGCATCTCGATGGCGACGCGACCCTTCTCGGGTTTGGCGACGCCTGTCAGTTCCTCGAGTTTCTCCTTGGCGTCGCGCGGCGAGGCCTGGGCGGTGCCGGTTTTCGTGCCCGACAGGGCCAGGGCCAACAGACCGGTTCCGGCGGCGCTCAGGATCTGCCGCCGGCTCAGTCCATCTGGAATGGTTGGTTTTCGATGAGTCATTTCAGTCACCTCCGGAAAGGGGGCCGGACGGGTCATTTTTTGCGACCGTACAGCAGGATGCGCAGCGCCAGATGGCCGACGACCCCGACCAGGGTCAGGACCACGACGATCCACCCGATCTGGGACAGCCAGGCATAAGAGTCGCGTCCGGGCATGTAGAAGCCACTGAGGTCCGCGAGAAGGCTGTCCTTGGTGTGGCAGTCGTTGCAGGCCAGGGCTTCCTTGGCAGGCGCAACCATATGGGCGATCGGCCAGTGCATGGTGGTCTCGACGAAGCCGTACTTGCCGCTGTAGGGCTTTTCGACCGCCGCCATACCAAGCGTGATGGCGGTATCCCAGTTGAAGGTGGTCCAGTAGCCGAGCGGCGTCGTGGTCAGGACGGCGACCAGCGAGTTCCTCTCGGAATCGTAGGGCTGCTTGCCGCGCATGACCTTGAACGGCCAGATCCGGGCATTCGGATCGTCGGCGCCGCCCTCGATGCGGTTGATGGGGACGATCCCGTCGGGGGCGATCTCGTCGCCGACCAGGGTGTAGCGCACGGTGCCGTTGAACCAGGCGTACTGGGGCCGGAACCAGTCCTCCCAGACGAAGTCGCCCTTCTTGGAATTGTAGACCTCGGCGCCGTCCTCGGCGTGCTTCTCGAGGATCGAGCCGTCCGGCTTGCGCTGGCCGGCCGTCGACCAGTCCCACCAGTTCTTGGAGGCGAAATCACCCCGCGCCAGCCGCGGAATGTGGCAGGTCTGGCAGGCGACGCGATCGGTATGGTCGTTGAGCTTGGGGTGGTTCTCCTCGGGATGCGGCGTCAGGCCGTGGCAGGATTCGCAGGAGGCGCGGCCGCCTTCCATGCTGCCGGGGACGTCGATGCCGTGGGTATCCTTGGCGGTCGGCGCATAGCGGCTGCCGGCCAGGACGTGCTGGTCCGACGTGTGACAGGTCGAGCAGGAGAAATTCAGCCCTTCGGCGTCCATGTGCACATCGACGAAGAAATCGGGATGGACGAGGGTCGGGTCCATGTCGCCGTGCTTGACCGCCTTGGCGCCGCCGCCGGCGAAATGGCAGGACCCGCAGGTCGCGCGGCTGGTCGGGCCGACCTCGCGGGCGATCTTCGAGAGGTTCGGTTTGCGCTTCTTGTCGGGGTCGTTGAGCGCCGCCTTCGAATAGGTGCGGGTGGTGTCGTGGCAGACCAGACAGTCGACGTTTTCCTCGGAGGCGAAATCGTAGCTGTCATCCTCCCAGCCGTAACCGATATGGCAGCTGCTGCAGGCGGCGATGTTGGGCTCGGCCGAAATGCAGAAGTTGTTGACCACATTGCGCTTGCCGACGCGCTGGCCGGTTACCGGGTTCTCGTAGTCCCAGGTCCAGTGCTTGGTCTTGTGGATCTGCTGCGCCGCCTTGGCGTGGCAACTCAGACAGGCCTTGGTGACTTCGGGGCCGGTCTCGAAGTCCTGTTTCAGGATCTCGAAAGTCGAATGATCGGCCGTCGAGCCGCCATTCTTGGCAAAATCGAGAACCGGAGCCGCCTGGGCCGGAAGTGAAACGGATCCCAGAAGCAGAATCCCGGAAACAAACGCGCTCACCAGGAGCAGGGGTAGGCGTATCAAACGCATATCGGTCATTTGCGCAAAACCTGCCTTTTTCGCCGGTTCGAAAGCGATGATTTGAAAGCGAAAATCACGCGCATAAACAGACGCTTATTTAGATATCATTAATATTAGAAAAGCGTCACAAAGGCAAGGAAAACACCACTTTTATTAGGGATATACCCTATCGTTTCGAGGGGTTTTTTGGAGAGAGGCGACCGTGCGCCGAAAACCGGTCAGTGAAGGCGTTCCGCGGCCGGAAGTCCGTCGCTCCACATATGATCAAAATGTTATAGAGTTTCATTTTGGGGCGACGTGAATTGCACGGATGCGCCGGGCGCCCGTCACGAAGGCGTCTTTCTCTGGTTTTCAATTGATTTCGGATGGCTGCTCATGGCGGTTTGGTTGCACGCCCTGCTGCACGCGACTACGCTACGCTCCGCCCCGTCCGGCAGAGCGCGCAACCGCGCCAAACTCGAACTTGAAAGCTGGATCGCCTCGTGGGGGCAGGGCAGGCGGTTTTTCGATGGAAGCGGTCCGGCTGTCATCGGGGCCGGTTTCGATGGTTGTTTGAATACGTTCAAGAGAAACGAAGCAATCAGGGAGGAGGCATCATGACCAACACCATCAGCGGCGCCCGCTACGCGGCGGAGGCTCTCAAGGCCTATGGCGTCACGCACGTCTTTTTCATGGATGCCTTTTTCCGCCAGACGTTGATGGAGTTGGCCGACGTCGGGATCGACCGAATTCTCCCCCATTCCGAAAAGGCGGCCGCCTACATGGCCGACGGCTATGCCCGCGTCTCGGGACGTCCCGGCGTGTGTTTCTGCCAGTCCGTCGGGGCCGCGAATTTGGCGGCGGGCCTTCAGGACGCCTACCTTCACCGCTCGCCGGTCGTCGCCCTCACCGGGCGGAAAACACCCAAATTCCGGTACCGGAATGCCTATCAGGAGATCGACCACGCTCCGTTGTACGCACCGGTCACGAAATTCCACGCCGAGGTCGAATTGCCCGAGCAGTTCCCGCTGCTGCTGGCGCAGGCCTTCCGGGAAGTTCTCGAAGGCACGCCGCGGCCGGTCCATCTCGACATGCCCGGATTGCAGGGCGAGCAGTTCGAAGCCGCCGAGTTCGAGGCGCCGGCCGCCATCGATCCCAACCAGACCCGTTATCCGTCGCGCCGCGTCATACCGTCCGCTGCCGACATCGACGCCGCGGCGGCGGCCATCGAAAAAGCCCAGCGGCCGGTCCTGATTTGCGGCACCGGAGCCGTCGCGTCGAACGCGCACACGGAAGTGCTCGCCTTTGCCGAGATGCTCGATATTCCCGTCGCCACGTCGACCGGCGGCCGTGGAATCATTCCGACGACACTCCGGCTGCATGCGGGGGTCGCCGGATATTACGGCGCACCGCCGGCGCGGCGGGTGGTGGCCGAAGCGGATCTCGCGGTGTTCATCGGTTGCCACGCGGGGGACCAGGTAACCATGGATTGGACGGTGCCCGGGCCCGGAACGGCGATCGTGCAAATCGATGTGGATGGCCGCGAGATCGGTCGAAACTATGCCGGCGTTGTCGGTGTGCTCGGCGACCCGCGGGAGGCCGTCGCGGCGCTGCGCTCGCGGTGCGCCGATCAGTCGCCGCGAACCGAATGGGCGAAGACTGCCGCCGACGCCGTCGCCGAATGGCGCGACGCCATGGCCCCCGCGCTTGGATCTTCGTCCGTCCCCATTTCGGCCGAACGCCTTTGCGCCGAAGTTACCGAGGCCTTGCCCGAAGACGCCGTTCTTGTCGCCGATACCGGGTTTTCGAGCGTCTGGACGAGCACCCTGGTCGAACTGCGTCACCCTGGCCAAACCTACTTGCGTGCCGCCGGTTCGCTCGGCTGGTCCTTTCCGGCCGCCATCGGGGCCAAGTGCGGCGCACCGGACCGACCGGTGCTGTGCTTCACCGGCGACGGCGCGTTCTACTACCATCTGCCGGAGCTCGAAACCGCACGACGCCGCAACATTCCGGTCGTCGTGGTGGTCAACAACAACTCGGGCTTCGCGCAGGGACTGGTCCGTCTGCGCCGTCATTTCGCAGACACACCGCACGATCCGGACGAGGTTTCCCGGTTCGGACCGACGGACTTCGCCGCCATCGCCCGCGCGTTCGGGGTCGAGGGCGTTCGGGTGGAACGTCCCGACGACATTCGCCCGGCCATCGAACAGGCAGTGGCAAGCAATAAGGTGGTCGTGGTCGATGTCGTGACGGACGCGGAATGCAGGGCGCCGGGGCCGATGGGCGTTCAACCGTGAGTGCGTTCTCGCGGATATCCGGCGGACTGGAAAAGCGCACGAACGCCTTTCGCGGCGGCGCCGGGACGGGTAAGGTCGAGGCCATGAAAGCGAGCGCGATATTTACCCTTGTCTGCAAGGGAGCGGCGGCGCTGGCGACGTCCGCGATGCTGCTGTTTCCGGCGGGCTCCACCCAGGCCCAGACGCAAGCCGAAATCCAACCCCATCGGGCCCTCTACACGGCCACGCTGCATCGCGCCACGTCGGGGGGCGGCGTTTCCGACGTTTCCGGCACCATGGCCGTTTCGGTGGAAAGGGCCTGTGACGGCTGGATCTCGGCGCAGCAACTGATCGTCGACATTTCGCTGGCCAACGGTGCCGTGGCCCATCAGGAGGTGCGCTACGCGGGTTGGGAATCCCTGGACGGGCTGTCCTACCGGTTCGCCTCCCGCCAGGTCCTTGCCGGGGCCGAGATGGCGATCAAGGGATCGGCACGGCTTAGCCAGGTCGGCGGACCGGGGACGGCAACCTTCGAGGCGCCGAAAAACAAAACGGTGGATCTGCCCGAGGGAACCATCTTCCCGGTTTCCCACAGCCGCTCGATCCTGGAGGCGGCGACAGCCGGGAAGAAGCTGGACACCCAGATCGTCTTCGAGGGTGCGGGGGTGACCGCGGCGCAGAGGGTAACGACCTTCATCGGTGCGCAGCGGAAAGCCGATGCCGCAGTGGTCGAGCGCATGGGGTCCCTGGTCGACAAGCCGGCCTGGCCGGTCCGGATGGCGGTTTTCGAACTGCAAAGCCAGGCAGCCGAGCCGAGCTACGAGATCGAGGTGCTGCAACTGGCCAATGGCGTGGCCCGGGAACTGGTGCTCGATCTCGGCGGGTTTACGCTGAAACTCGAGCTGAAATCGGTAGAAGCGATCGCCGACCCGAAATGCTGAGTGTTGCCGAGCAGCGGAAAAAGGGGGCCGCGTCCGTGAAGACAGAATTCCGTATCGTTCTTGCCGCCGTTGCCGTCACCGGTCTGTCGGTGTTCTCGGCGTCCGCCTTCGCCGGGGAGCCTGCCTTCTTCGGCATGCAGGTGCAGGGGATGCCGCCCGAGGCCGCCGAGGCGCTGGATCGGGGCAAGGAGCCGGGAATCATGGTCCGCGACGTCGCCCTCGGTAGCCCGGCCGGACGGGCCGGGGTCCTGCGCGGCGACATGATCATCGAGTTCGCGGACGAGCGGGTCGAGACCTTCGACAAGCTGCTGGGCGTGGTCCGGCGCCTCGAGGCCGGCGACGCCATCGACATCACCGTCCTGCGCGACGGCAAGACCCGCGAACTGGAAATGGAAACCACGACCTGGCCGGCGGCCTGGAAGATCGACAAGGGCGAGGTCGCCGTCATTCCCAACCGCGGCATCACCCTGGCCGCGCTGACCAAGAACGTCCGCGACAACTTCGGTCTGCGCTGGAGTACGGTCGGGGTCGTGATTTCGGCGATGGCGGCCGAATCCGCGGGAACCGATCTCAGGCCCGGCGAGGTTATCGTGCAGGTCGATCAGAAGGACGTCTGGCGTCCGGCTCAGATTCTGGCCGCGATCAAGAGCGCGCGCGAGGCCGGGCACAAGCACCTGCTTCTGCTCGTCGAGGGCGCCGAGGGCGCCCGCAATGGTTTCCGATTCTCGCTGCTGCCGGTCGACTGACCGGCCTTTCTCCGAAAGGGAAGGCGCCTCAGGCCGGCGTGGCCGGGGCGTCCGGGTCGAAATCCCAGCCGTCGTCGGGCTTGGGATAGCTGGCGATCAGGTTGTTGACCAGATCGACATGCTCGGCTTCTTCATAGGCGAATTCGAGGGCCAGGGCACGGACGTTGTCATTGGGTGTGCCGTCGGCCACCGAGGTGTAGTAGTTCTGAGCCTGGATTTCGGCGCGCCGCGCCAGCGACAGGGCGTGGTAAGGCGTCATCAGGTAATGGGTCTCGTCGATAGACGGGCTTTCCGGCGCATCCTTGAAGCCCCACTGGAAATCCCAGGGCGCCAGCTTCGGAAGCAGCTTTCCCTCGGAGCGCGCGCGCATCTCGGCGGCGTGCTTGTGGCTGGCCCGGGCCAGCTTGTGGAACAGTTCGGCCACTTCGCGGTTGTTGTGGACGTCCATGGAGTCGGCGATGATTTCATATCGTTCCGCCACCTCGGACTCGAGGGCCACCGCGTGGGCGAGGAAATCCTCGACCGTCGCGAGCGCATGCTTCGATGCGGGTTTGCCACCGTCAATCGGGCTCAAATGACGTCTCCTGGTCAGTTGCTGGGTCCGGCGTTTGGTTTTTGCTTGTTGGGCCGCAGTTGCGCCGATCGGCCAGTTGCTAGTTACACCAAATCCCGGCGCGAGTCGAGGCACCCGCGACCTTCCCGGGTGTTATCGCGCCATATGGAAAAGATCAGCCCTTGCGGGACGACGCCACCAGGTCGCGCAGATCCTCGATGCCGATGGCTCCCGGAACCAGGGTGCCGTCGATGACGAAGGCGGGCGTTCCGCGGATGCCGAGTTTCGAGGCGAGTCCACGGGTTTGCGAGAGGATGGCGGCGACCTCGGGGCTTTTCATGTCGGCGCGGACGGCCTCGGGATCGGCGCCGATGCCGGCGGCGATGTCGAGGAGCTTGTCCACCGTCAGGCCGCCGCGGGCCTCCATGAGGGCGGCGTGGAAGGAGCCGTACTTGTCCGGCGAGGTCCGCCAGACGGCCAGGGCCGCCTGCGACGCGGTCAGCGAATCGGGGCCGAGGATGGGGAATTCCTTGATCACGTAACGGATGTTGCTGTCCTCGTTGAGCAGATCCTGCATCGCCGGGAAGACCTTTTTGCAGTAACCGCAGCGGTAATCCATGAATTCGACGATGGTTACGTCGCCTTCGGGATTGCCGAGGACCGGCGAGACGCCGTCGTTTTCCAGTTCGCCCTTCAAGTCGTTGAGGGCTGCCTGCTGGCGCTGGCGCTGCTCGCGTTCGGTCTTGGTCTGATAGGCCTGCAGGGCCTCGACGAGAACCTCAGGATTGTCCATGAGGTACTGGCGGACGATCGAGCGGACCTCCTCCTGCTGATCGGCCGTCAGGGGATCGGCGGCGGCCGGCAGGCTGGTCAGACAAACGGCCATGGCCGCGGCGGCGAGGAACGAACGCAACAGTTTCATGGGAATCCTTCCAACCCACGGATCCAGTCAAGGCGGGCCATCATGCCCGAGGCGGATGCGGCAAACAAGGGGCCGGGAGAGGTACGTTCCTCACGATCCGTTGAGGTGCCGTCACCGCGACAGCACCAGCCCCGAGATGTTGGCGGTGGCCGGCACCGCGCCACCGACGGCGGCGATGCCGATGAACACGATCCTGGTGGCGGACACGTCGTCGCCGGGCCAGGCCATCCGGTACAGCCCGGTCAGGTCGACGGTTTCGAGACGCCATTCTCCGGTATTCTCGTCGCCGCCGCGGACCGTGTAGTGGCGAGGGGCCTGCGGGTTCTCGCGCGGCGACGTCAGGTGGCCGCGCCGCAGGGCCGAAGCATCCCAACCGATGGTCAGCAGGCGATCGTAGGGCGGCAGGTCGGACCCCACCCATCGCGGCCGCGGCCGGTTTTCCCAGCCGCCGCTTTCGGGATCGCCGCCATAGAAGCCGACGATGATGCGGACGGGATGCTGGCTTCCGCCATGCGGTTCGACGCTCCAGGCCCAGCTGAGAAAGGGAGAGACGGCGAGGATGGCGTCGGTATTGCGATAGAGAATGCCGGTGACGGTGCCGCTGGTCACGCGCAGCGACCGGACGCTCTGGAACTCCTGCTCGACGAATCGCGGCCCCTGCTCGGTGTCCGCCGTGACCATTTTCCATTGGGCGGCGGTCCCGTTGGCTTCGAGGCCGGGCGACGGGGCCAAGACTTCGAGGCGGCCCGACGGATCGACCTCGGCCTTCTGGACTTCACAGGCGGCGAGCGTCGTGCAGACGAGAAGGGCAAGAAGAGGAACCGGACCGAACGGCCGCCACTCGCTTTGGGAATCCCTCACGGCATTGTGCTCTATTTCTTCTCGTCGTCCTTCTTGGCCGTCGCGGCGAGGATGTCGTCGGCCCGCAAGGCGCCGGGCGAACCGGCCGGGAACAGGTCCTTCGCCTTGCCGGCGTGGAAGCGGGCGTCCGGCTTCTTGCCCCGGTAATAGGCTTCCTCGGCCATGGCCAGGGCGCTGTTGGCCATATCGCCCTTGCGGCCGTAGGCGATGGCCAGGTTGCGCCAGATGGTCGGAACGTCGGGCTCGGTCTTGACCGCCCAGCGGAGGTTCTCGATGGCGTCGTCGAGAAGCGCGGGGTCGTTGGATTCCAGCTCGACCCGGGCCAGTTGGACCCGGATCAGCGACGAGCGCGGCACCAGCTTGGCCGCCATGCGATAGGGTTCCAGCGCCTCGGCGACGCGGGCGTTCTCGAACAGCATCTGACCCTTGAGCTCATAGAAGAACGGGTTCTGCGGCTCTTCGGCGATCAGCCCGTCGATCAGCGGAAGCGCCTTGTCCAGCTCCGGAATCCTGTAATAGGCGACAGCCCGGGCATAGCGGGCGGAGACGCTGGTGTCGTCTTCCTTGTACTGGCGCAGGGTGCGTGCCGGCGGATTCAGGAACGCCTGGAGCTTGGCCCTCATGCGATCGAACATCTCGGTAAATACGGGCGGGATCGGCTTGTCCGAGTAGCTCGAGTTCGCGACGTGGTTTTCGATGGCGCTGATACGGTCGCGGGTCAGCGGGTGGGTCAGCAGATAGGGATCCTGATGGCGCGCGCTCAACAGTTCCTGGTCGGCCAGCGACTGCAGGAATTCGAGCATGCCGCGCGACGACTGCCCGGAGGCATCGAGGAAACGGGTCGCCGCGGCGTCCGCCGCTCCTTCCTGGGTGCGGCTGTAGTGGAGGAAACTTCCCTGGGCCGCGCTCTGGCCGCCGAGGATGATGGCGCCGCCGACGTCGGGGCGGCCGCTGGCGACGCCGGCCGCGGCACCAATAACGGTGGCGAGGATCTGCTGCGCCGTGCTCTTGCTCAGTGCGTCCTGGGTCTGGGACAGGTGGCCGCCGGCGATGTGGCCGGTTTCGTGGGCGATGACCCCGATCAGCTGGCCGGCATGTTCGACCTTCTGCAGCAAGCCGGTATAGATGAACAGCTTCTGGCCGCCGGCGACGAAAGCGTTCAGCGCCGGGTCCTGTACGATATAGATCTCGACCGCCGAAGGATCGAGCCCGGCCACTTGGAACACTGGCGTGGCGAATTGCCGAATGGTATTTTCGATCTCCGCGTCACGTATGAACGTACGTTTCTGCGCCGCCGCGTCACCGGTCTGGAAGACGAGGGCGGTAACCACCAGAATTGCCGCGAGTAGGGGGGTAATGCGCATTTTCACGATCGGAAGTCCTTCCATCCACCTAAAAGGTAGTTGGGGGAAGACCCTGCGTCAATTTCTCGCGGCATCCCTTTTGCTGACGGTGGGCGCCTGCTCCAGTGAAAACGAAGGACAGCGCGGAACGATCGGTTTCGTCGAGGGCTTCCTCGGCGGTATCGCCGTGGATGAACCGCGTGCCGCGCTGATCGGCCGCGACGTCCTGTCGGCCGGCGGGTCCGCCGCGGATGCCGCCGTCGCGGTCTATTTCGCCCTGTCGGTCACCATGCCGTCGACGGCCAGCCTCGGCGGCGGCGGGGTCTGCGTCGTTTTCGATCCCAACAGGAAATCGGTGGAGACGCTCGACTTCCTGGCGCGCGCGCCGAAGCAGAGTCCGGCCGGCGCGTCGCGGCCGTCGGCGATACCCGGCAACCCGCGCGGTTTCTTCGCGCTTCATGCCCGTTACGGCAGGATGCGCTGGGAACAGCTTCTCAGCCCGGCCGAGGAGATCGCGCGCTTCGGGACGCCGGTTTCGCGGGCCTTCGCCTTCGACCTGTCGCGGGTCGAACGTGCCCTGATGGCGCAAGCGGAAACCCGGCGTGTCTTCGGCCATCCCGGCGGACAGAGGACGCTCCGTGAGGGCGAACTGATGACGCAGGTGGAACTGGCGTCGACCATCGGCAGGCTGCGCCAGGCCGGTCCCGGCGACCTCTATACCGGGACGATGACCCGTCCCTTCGTCGAAGCCGTCAACGCGGCCGGGGGGACGCTCTCCATCGAGGACATGCGGGACTACAAGCCGATCTGGCGGCCGACCATCCAGGTTCCGTTCCAGGACAAGGTGGCGCATTTCGCCTCGCCGCCGGCTGCCGCGGGTGCGGTTGCCGCAGAGATCTGGCGGATGCTGACCCTGGACGACCGCTACGAGGACGCGCCGGAAAATGAACGCCTGCACCTGCTCGCGGAGGCGGCGCTCAGGGCCTTCGCCGATCGTGGCCGTTGGCTGCAGCCCGACGGCAACAGCGCGGTTGCGAACGAGGATCTGGCCAGCGAACAGCGGGCGGAGACGTTGATGGCCAGCTATCGGCCGGATCAGCACGTCCCGGCCGGACAACTGACCCCGGCGCCGGTCGAGAGGCTGGAGAATCCAAGCGCCACGGGGTTCGTCGTGATCGACCGGGACGGCGAGACCGTTTCGTGCAACCTTTCGATGAACAACCATTTCGGCACCGGCCGCTTCGCGGCGGGAACCGGGGTCCTGCTGGCCGCGGCGCCGGGGCCGGCCGGCCGCGGGCCGATTTCCATGGGGCCGATGGTGGTGGTGAACGAGGTTGCCAACCGGTTCTTCCTGGCCGCGGCCTCGTCGGGCGGCGTGGTCGCCCCGACCTCGATGGTCGGCGTGGCGGCGCGGGCCCTGCTGGCCGGGGACAACCTGGAAACCTCGATGACCGCCAAGCGCATTCATCACGGCGGGATGCCCGACATCGTCTTCTTCGAGCATGGTCTCGACGAGGCGTCGCAACAGGCGCTCGGTTCGCGGGGGCATCGAATCGCCCAGACACCGGCGCTGGGACGGGTCAACGCGGTGTTCTGTTCCAAGGGGCTCCCCGGAGGAGAGCAAACCTGCGGGATCAAGGCGGACGTGCCGCCGCGCGGATACGGGCTGTCGATCAGCGGCGATTAGCCGCAAAAAAAGAAGGGAAGAAACGGATGGTTCTAAAGGTCGCCGGCCGCGGCAGCATACCGCCATTCATCGTCATGGACGTGATGCGTGCCGCCAACGAGCGCGAAGCCTCGGGCAAGGACGTCCTCCATCTCGAGGTCGGGCAGCCGGGGACCGGAGCGCCGGCCGGCGTCATCGCGGCGGTGTCGGAGGTCATGGGGCGCGAGCGCATGGGCTATACCGACGCCCTCGGCCTGCCGGCCCTGCGCCAGCGGATCGCCCGGCATTATGACGATTCCTACAGGGTCGCGGTCGACCCGGAGCGGATCGTCGCCTGCACCGGTTCGTCGGGCGCCTTCGTGCTGGCCTTCCTGGCCGCCTTCGAGGCCGGCGACCGCGTCGCCCTGGCCAGCCCCGGCTATCCGGCCTATCGCAACATCCTCCGTGCCCTGGACATCGAGCCGGTCGACGTGCTGGTCGGACCGGAAACCAACTTCCAGCCGACCCCCGAGGTGCTCGACCGGGTGCATGGAAAACTGGACGGCCTGATCGTCGCCAGCCCGTCCAATCCGACCGGGACCATGATCGGCCGCGAGGGACTGCGGGCGATCGTCGAGTATTGCGACGAGCGCGGCATCCGCCTGGTCAGCGACGAGATCTATCACGGGATCACCTACGGGACGCCGGCCGAGACCGCGCTGGCCTTCACCGATCAGGCGATCGTCGTTAACAGCTTCTCCAAGTACTACTCGATGACCGGCTGGCGGTTGGGCTGGATGATCCTGCCCGAGGACTTGGTGCGTCCCGTCGAATGCCTGGCGCAGAACCTGTTCATCGCACCGCCGGCCATTTCGCAGTTCGCCGGGATCGCCGCCTTCGACTGCAGTGCCGAACTGGACGCGCATGTCGCGCGCTATGCCCGCAACCGTGAACTGCTGCTGGCCGAACTGCCGAAGGCGGGGTTCGACAAATTGGCCTCGGCCGACGGGGCGTTCTACCTCTATGCCGACATCGCGCACCTGACCAACGACAGCAGCGAGTTCTGCTCGCGGATGCTGGCCGAGACCGGCGTCGCGGCGACGCCCGGCATCGACTTCGATCCCGAGCGCGGGACCCGCTACATGCGGTTCTCGTTCTCCGGGTCGACCGAGGCCATGGCCGAGGCCGCCAAGCGCCTGATCGCCTGGCTGGGTTAGCTACGTTAGCATCGTCACCCCCGGGCTCGACCCGGGGGCCACAGTTGCGGCTTGGCCTGCATCTACTCCTTGATGCGCGGATCAAGTCCGCGCATGACGCATGGGAAAGGCGTCATTGGGAATTACGGGGACACCTTATTCAATTCCCTGAAGGAGACCGGCTGCCGACGAACAGGAACCAGGTAAGGTGGCCCCCGGAACCGTTCCGATCGATTTGTTCAATTGTTAGCCCCCCCATTCTAACCCTCCCCCTTGATGGGGGAGGGTCGGGGTGGGGGTGAAATGGCGAGGGCGCCACGCCAGAAATGCAAACGCCCCCGGACGGGGTTCCATCCGGGGGCGATGCGGGAGTTCCGATTTCTATTCGGTGACGCGCTTCCACCAGCCTCGGCGCGGCTGGCGCTTGTCCTTGGCCTCGTCGGAATCGACGTCGATGACGGTGGTCGCCGGGGCCGCCTTCGGCCTTTCCTCCGCTTCCGCGAAGGCCGGGACGGGTTCGGGCGCCGGCTGTTCGGCGGCAGGTTCCGCGGGAGCGGGCTCGACGGGAGCGGGCTGTGCGGCGACGGGTTCCGGTTCCGGCTCGGGCTCGGGCTGAGCGGCGGCCTCGGCCGGTTCGGCGACCGGTTCGGCCACCGTTTCCTCGGCCGGTGCCGCTTCCGCCTCGGCCTTGCGGGTCCGGCGGCGGCGGCGCGGCGCCTTCTTCTTCTCCTCGGCCGGCGCTTCCTCGGCAGCAGGCTCCATCGGGGCCGGCTCTTCGACCGGCGCGGCCGGTTCGGCCTCGGCGGTCACGGCCGGTTCCTCGGCGGCGGGCTGCTGTTCGGCGGGCGCCTCCTCGGAAACAGTCCGGTCCTCGCCTTCCGTTTCGGCTTCGGCGGCGACGGCCTCGTCCTCGGGGCGCGACGAGCGGCGGCGGCGTCCGCCCCGCTTGCCGCGGCGGCGGCGCTTGGCCGGCTTCTCGGAGTCGCCTTCGTCACCGGCGGCCTGTTCGGCCTGGGGTTCCGCTTCGGCGGCTTCGCCTTCCGGCTCCTCGCCTTCGGCGGCGTCGCCACCGGTCACGGCTGCGGCCTCGGCGTCATCCGTCCGCTTGCGCCGGCGCGGACGGCGGCGGCGGCGCTTGCGCGAGCCCTCGCCCTCGGCCTGTTCGCCGGTGTCGCGGTCACGGCTTTCCTCGCCGCTGTCGCGGGCCTGTGCCTCGTCGGTGTCCTCGACCTGGCGGGCCTGAATGCGCTCGATCCGGAAGTCCGGCGGCACCAGCGTGTCGTCGGCTCTGAGCAGGACCTTGAAGGCGTAGCGCGCCTCGATGTTGAGCAGGGCGGCCCGCTTGTGGTTGAGCAGGTAGAGGGCGACGTCCGAAGGCACGTGGAAGATGGCCTCGCTGGAACGGCGCTTGATCCCCTCTTCCTCGATGGCGCGCAACAGATGCAGCGCCGTCGATTCGGTCGAGCGCCGGACCCCGACGCCGCCGCAATGAGGGCAGCTTTCGAAGCTGGTTTCCAGGAAGCTCGGCCGCAGCCGCTGACGCGACAACTCCATCAGGCCGAACGGGCTGATGCGGCCAATCTGGATGCGGGCGCGGTCGATCTTCATGGCTTCCTTGAGGCGCCGTTCCACCTGGGAGCGGTTGCGGCTGACCTCCATGTCGATGAAGTCGATCACCACCAGGCCGGCCAGATCGCGCAGCCGAAGCTGGCGGGCGACCTCGTCGCAGGCCTCGATGTTGGTGCGAAGCGCGGTTTCCTCGATATTCCGCTCTTTCGTCGACCGCCCCGAGTTGACGTCGATGGAGACCAGCGCCTCGGTCGGGTTGATGACGATGTAGCCACCCGACTTCAGCCGCACGGTCGGGCTGTGGATGGCGTCGAGCTGGTTTTCCACCTGGAAGCGGTGGAACAGCGGCATTTCCCCGTCTTCGAAGAGTTTGACCCGCTTGACGTGGCTTGGGATCATCAGCTTCATGAAGTTGCGGGCGTTCTTGTAGCCTTCCTCGCCCTCGACGACGATCTCTTCGATCTCGCGGTCGTAGAGGTCGCGGATGGAGCGCTTGATGAGGTTGGCTTCCTCGTAGACGAGGTCGGGCGCGATGGATTCCAGCGTCAGCTGGCGGACATTGTCCCACAGGCGCAGGAGATAGTCGAAATCGCGCCGGATCTCGGCCTTGCTGCGGCCGGCGCCAGCGGTGCGGACGATGACGCCCATGCCCTCCGGGATGTCGAGATCGGACAGGATGGACTTGAGTCGCTTGCGATCCTTGCCGGCGGGGATCTTGCGCGAGATGCCGCCACCGCGCGCGGTGTTCGGCATCAGCACGCAGTACCGGCCGGCCAGGGACAGGTAGGTGGTAACGGCGGCGCCCTTGTTGCCGCGTTCCTCCTTGACCACCTGGACCAGCAGGATCTGCCGCCGCTTGATCACTTCCTGGATCTTGTAGTTGCGGCGCAGGGTCGAAGGACGGCGGGCCTCGACCTCTTCGATGTCGTCGCCACCGACGACCTCGACGTCCTTGCGGTTGCTGCGCTGCCCGTTCTCGGGCTCGTCGCCGTCAAGCTCTTCGTCGCGCATGGCCTCGTCGGCCATCTCGTCGGCATCGTGCTCGGCGACCAGCGCTTCGCGGTCGGCGACCGGGATCTGATAGTAGTCGGGGTGAATTTCGTTGAAAGCCAGGAAACCGTGCCGGTTGCCACCATAGTCGACGAACGCCGCCTGAAGCGACGGCTCAACCCTGGTGACCTTAGCGAGGTAGATGTTACCTTTTAACTGTTTCCGGGACGCGACCTCGACATCAATGTCTTCGAGACGATTTCCATCCAACACCGCCACCCGGGTCTCCTCCGGATGCAGTGCATCGATCAGCATTCGCTTGGGTGCCATTAAAGATCAAACTCCGATACCCCGTTGCTGCGCCGCGCATCTCAAGGCGGGGCGGACGGGGAAAACCACAAACAAAACCGGTGGCGCCTGCGATCACTCCCTCGGATCGCCACAAGGGCTGCGTAAATTTGGGATTTGGTCGCGCTGCTCTGTCCGGCATGAAAACCTCAGATCGTACCAGGCCGGCCAAGGAACCGCTCCTGCATGCGCAGTGGTCCATATGACCGTCTGAAATTGCGGCGGAAATAGATCCCGCGTTACAAAAGGCACGGATTAACCCACCCCGCCGCAGACATCGTTAACATAACGGTAGGTAATTGGTTCGACAATCGGATTGTTGCAAGTTTGTTCGGTTTAACTTCATTTCGCCTCGTGTTTCCGTGCAGGTTGAAGCGAAACCGCAAAACCCGGTATATGTAGAGGACGGAAAACGGACGTTCGCAATATGTGGTCCATTCGGTTCGTTGCAGTGGCGGCAGCCGTTTTGGTGGGGCTTGTCTGCTGGCGAGTAAGCGCTGAAGCCGCAACGGCTTCGGCCCCCGGTGCCGTGGTCACGGAGATCCGGGTCGGCAACCACGGCAGCCGAACCCGCTTCGTCCTCGACCTTTCGGGGGGTGTCACGGCAGAGGTGTTCACCCTCGCCAATCCCTATCGCATCGTGATCGACCTGCCAGAGGTCGGCTGGCGGCTGCCGCCGCGGCCGCTGCCGCAGATGGTCGGCCTGTTCGACAAGGTCCGCTACGGCCTTTTCCGGCCGGGGACAACCCGGGTCGTGATCGAGACCACACAGCCGGCACACATCGTCGATGCCCGCCTGCTGGGCCCCGATATCGACGGCGGCCGCCGCCTGATGCTCGATTTCGTCCAGACAGACCACACCGCCTATGTGGAGGCGTCGAAGGCCGGGAAGTCGCAGTTCAACATTTCCGACGCGCCCGACCTTTCCGAGCCGTCCGCTTCCGAGCCGGCGGCCAACGAGGCTCCCGCGGTGACGACCGTCGCCCTGTCGTTCGCGCGGCCGCCGCGCAAGCCCATGATCCGCCGCGAAAAGCCGCTGGTCGTGCTCGATCCCGGTCATGGCGGCGTCGACCCCGGCGCCCTCGGCACTTCGGGGACCTACGAGAAACACATCACCCTGTCGGCGGCGCGGGAGTTCAAGGTTCTTCTGGAGAAATCGGGACGCTACCGCGTCGTCCTGACCCGTGAGCGCGATATCTTCATTCCCCTGCGCGACCGCGTGACCTTTGCGCGCGAGGCCGGGGCGGATCTGTTCATCTCGCTGCATGCGGATTCCATAAAGCGGCGCAATGTTCGCGGCCTGTCGGTCTACACGCTGTCGGAAACGGCATCGGACAAGGAGGCTGCGGACCTGGCGGAATCGGAAAACAAGGCCGACCTGATCGCCGGTGTCGATCTGAGCCACGAGACGCCCGAGGTGACGAATATCCTGATCGATCTGGCGCAGCGCGAAACCATGAACGAATCGGCCCGTTTCGCGACGCTGATGGTCAAGGAACTGGGCAATCAGACGCGCCTGCTGCGCAATTCGCACCGGTTCGCCGGCTTCCGCGTTCTCAAGGCGCCGGACGTGCCGTCGGTTCTGGTCGAAATGGGGTTCCTGTCGAATCTTCAGGACGAGCGTGACCTGAAGAAGAAGAGCTATCGGGCGAAGCTGGGCACGGCCCTGGTCGAGGCCGTGGATCATTATTTCATGCGCGTGGAGGAAGCTCAGCGCCGCTAAATCCGGGCTTTCCGCCGCAGCCGACCGCTTCGGGGTCGAAAATCCCGTTTGAATCGGCCATAAGTCAGCCATATTTCCGCGATATCGAGAATGCCGGCCAAGGCCGCGGGGAAAGCGATCACGACGGCGTACGCAACGGGCCCGACCGCCCGGAGAAACATGAAGCGAGCGATTTTCACCATCCTGGGAGTCCTGTTCCTTCTCGGCATCGCCGGGGCCGGCGGGATTCTCTATGTCTTCCACGAGTTCGGACGGGGCCTGCCCGACTACCGGCAGCTTGCCGACTACGAACCGCCGGTGATGACTCGCGTCCATGCAGGCGACGGCCGCCTGCTGGCCGAGTACGCGGTGGAACGCCGGGTCTTCGTGCCGATCGGGGCGATGCCGCGCGTCGTGGTCCACGCCTTCCTCGCCGCCGAGGACAAGAACTTCTACACCCATCCGGGGATCGACTTCCTCGGCGTGGTCCGCGCCGCCCTGACCAACATCAAGCACATGGGCTCCAACCGCCGGCCGGTCGGCGCGTCGACCATCACCCAGCAGGTGGCCAAGAACTTCCTGCTGAGCAGCGAGGTGAGCTGGGACCGCAAGATCAAGGAGGCGATCCTCGCCTTCCGCATCGAGCGGGCGTTCACCAAGGACCGGATCCTCGAGCTGTACCTCAACGAGATCTATCTCGGCTTCGGCTCCTACGGCGTGGCTGCCGCGGCCCTGAACTACTTCAACAAGTCGTTGGACCAACTGACGGTCCAGGAGACCGCCTTCCTGGCGGCCCTGCCCAAGGCGCCGAACAACTACCATCCGATCCGCCATCCCAGCGCCGCCAAATCACGCCGCGACTGGGTCATCGGCCGAATGCTCGAGGACGGTGCCATCACCGCCGATGAGGCGGCCCAGGCGATTGCCGCGCCGCTGATCGTCGAGCCCGGGCGCGATGCCGAGTTCGTCAAGGCGGACTATTTCTCCGAGGAGGTACGCCGCGAGCTGGCCGAGCGTTACGGAGAAACCGAGCTCTACAAGGGCGGCCTGTCGGTACGCACGACCCTCGATCCGAAACTGCAGGATATTGCCGACCGGACGTTGCGTGACGGCCTGCGGGCCTATGACCGGCGCCACGGCTGGCGCGGACCGCTGTCCCGGATCGCCGTCGACGGCGACTGGCAGGCCCAATTGGTCGCTATCGAGCCGCCGCCGGGCCTCGACGAGTGGCGGCTGGCGGCCGTTCTTGCGCTTTCCAAGGATACCGCCAAGATCGGGTTCGCAGACGGCAACAGCGGCACGATACCGCTGGCCGAGGCGAGGTGGGCACGGCCCTGGGTCGAGGAGCAGCGGGTCGGCAAGTCGGTGCGCCAGATGTCGGACGTGCTGGCGGCCGGCGACGTCGTTCCCGTCGAGGAAGTTGCCGACGACGGTTCGGGCGAACCCTACCCCGCCGGGACCTTCGCGCTGCGCCAGATCCCGGCAATCGAGGGCGCCCTGGTCGCGCTCGATCCCCATACCGGGCGGGTGCTGGCCATGAGCGGCGGCTATTCCTTCGCGCGCAGCCAGTTCAATCGCGCCACGCAGGCCCTGCGTCAGCCCGGCTCGGCGTTCAAGCCGTTCGTCT
>NPIG01000367.1_pt2 | contig 26314 bp, 24 predicted proteins | sample 8637441 | NCBI WGS metagenome assembly NPIG01 (sample SAMN07420675, study PRJNA396082) | bioreactor metagenome | isolation source: sample BR6 brine-fed electro-methanogenic bioreactor BR | place: Japan: Kochi | collected 2016-06-14 | reverse complement strand
TGAACAGCTCGCGCAGCGGCTCGACCAGCTTCAGGCCCATCTTCTCGGGCAGCCCGCCGACGTTGTGGTGGCTCTTGATGGTCACCGAGGGACCACCGGAGAAGCTGACCGATTCGATCACATCGGGGTACAGCGTGCCCTGGGCGAGGAATTCCGCGCCCTCGATCTTGTCGGCGTATTTCTGGAACACGTCGATGAAGAGCTTGCCGATGGTCTTGCGCTTGACCTCGGGGTCGCTGACGCCGTCGAGCTCGCCCAGGAACAGCTCGCTCTCGTCGGCGTGGATCAGCGGGATGTTGTAATGGTCGCGGAACATGCCGACGACCTCCTCGGCCTCGCCCTGACGCAGCAAGCCGTGGTCGACGAAGACGCAGGTCAACTGATCGCCGATCGCCTCGTGGATCAGCACCGCCGCGACCGAGCTGTCGACGCCGCCGGAGAGGCCGCAGATCACCTGGGCGTCGCCCACCTGTTCGCGGATCTTGCGCACCGCTTCTTCGCGATAGGCGCCCATGGTCCAGTCGCCGGTGAAGCCGGCAAGTCGGACGAAATTCTCGTACAGCGTCTTGCCGTTGGGCGTGTGATGGACCTCGGGGTGAAACTGTACCGCGTAGAAATTCCGCGCCAGATCGGCGGTGATGGCAAAGGGCGCGTTGGGCGAGGTGCCGTAGACCTTGAACCCGGGCGCGATCGCCGAGACATGGTCGCCATGGCTCATCCAGACCTGCTCGCGGTCCTCCAGGAACCAGCCGAACAGCAGGTCGATCCGCTCATCGCCGGGGGTGACATAGGCGCGGCCAAACTCGGCGGTGCCGTGGCCACGCTCGACCTTGCCGCCCAGCATGTGCATCATCACCTGCTGGCCATAACAGATGCCCAGGATCGGCACGCCCAGTTCGAACACCGCCGCGGGCGGACGCGGCGAACCCTCGTCGATCACCGAGGCCGGTCCCCCCGACAGAATCACGGCCTTCGGCGAGAAGGTTTTCAGGAACGTCTCGGTCACGTTCTGATAGGGGTGGATTTCGCAATACACGTTCAGCTCGCGCAGGCGGCGCGCAATCAGCTGCGTCACCTGGCTGCCAAAATCGATGATGAGAAGGCGGTCGTGCGATGTCTGGGTCATGGCAGGGCCAATAGGGGCTGCCGCGCGTTCTGGCAAGAGGGCAGATGCGCCACCGAGCGGCTTTGCAGCCGGCGTCCGGGGCCGAGCCGGGGGTGCCCCGCCACATCCGTCAGAAATGCATCGCAGATGTCGTTTTTCACCGTCACAGGGCGCAATCCACCTGCGGCGCGCCGGGGCGAGGGGGTAGAACCCGACCCAGGACTATGCCTTTGGTGAGGTGAGACAATGGCTGAAGCAGTGGCGCGGCGACGCGGCCGGGGGGGCGGAGGCGCCGCGCGCCGGGCGGAACGGACCGCCGTTCGCATCGAGACCGCGAAATATATCGAGCGCAACATCCCGAATTTCGAGATCCTGACCGAAGAGGCGCTGGAGATCATCGAGACCAATGCCGAAACGGTATTGGCCGAGATCGGTGTGAACTTCGTCAACAACCCGGCCGCGCTGGAACGCTGGCGCGCGGCGGGTGCCGAGATCGAGGGCGAGCGGGTGCGCATCCCGCGCGGTCTGGCGCGCAAACTGTGCGAAACCGCGCCGTCCAGCTATACCCAGCATGCCCGAAACCCGGACAAGAACGTGGTGATCGGTGGCAAGACGCTGGTCTGTGCGCCGGTCTACGGCCCGCCGTTCGTGCGCGACGTCGCCGGCGGCCGCCGCTATGCCACGATGGAGGATTTCCGCAACTTCGTGAAGCTGGGCTATATGTCCAAATGGCTTCACCATTCCGGCGGTACGGTGTGCGAGCCCACGGACATTCCGGTGAACAAGCGCCACCTGGACATGCTGATGGCGCATATGACGCTGTCCGACAAACCCTTCATGGGGTCGGTCACCGAGCCCAGCCGGGCGCAGGACAGCGTCGAGATGTGCGAGATCCTGTTCGGCAAGGAGTTCGTGCAGGAAAACACGGTGATGACCTCGCTTATCAACATCAACTCGCCGATGACCTTCGACGACGTGATGATGGGCGCGCTGGAGGTCTATGCCGCGAACAACCAGGCCTGCGTGATCTCTCCCTTCATCGTCGGCGGCGCGATGGCGCCGGTTTCGGTCGCGGGCACGCTGACCCAGGTTCTGGCCGAGGTTCTGGCCGGCATCGCCTATAGTCAGCTGGTGCGTCCCGGCGCGCCGGTGGTGTTCGGGGCCTTCGTCACCTCGATCGACATGAACAGCGGCGCCCCCACCTTCGGCACGCCCGAGGCGAGCCAGATCCTTTACGGGGCCGGGCAATTGGCGCGGCGGCTGGGGCTGCCGTTCCGGTCGGGCGGGGGGCTCTGTGCCTCGAAGCTGCCGGATGCGCAGGCGGCTTACGAGACCGCGCACACCCATAACGCCGCGCTGCTGGGCGGGGTGAACTTCATGCTGCATGCCTGTGGCTGGCTCGAGGGTGGTCTGGTGTCGTCCTACGAGAAATTCGTGATGGATGCCGATCAGCTGGGCGTGCTGCACAAACTGGCGGCCGGCGTGTCCGCGGATGAGAACGCGCAGGCGATGGATGCGATTGCCGAGGTCGGGCCGGGCGGCCATTACCTGGGCTGTGCCCATACCCAGGCCAACTTCAAGTCCGCCTTCTGGCGCACCGAGGTCCTGGACTATAAGCCGTTCGAGACCTGGGAAGAGGAGGGCGCGCGCGATACCCAGGCGCTGGCCTCGGCGCGGGTGGCGCATTTGCTGAACACCTACCAGCAGCCGGCGCTCGACCCGGCCATTCTGCAGGCGCTCGAGGCCTATGTGGCCGAGAAGAAGGCGTCGATGCCGGACGCCTTCATGTAGGGTCCTCCGGATCCGGGCCGAGGCGCTGCGCGGTGAGCAGATGCGCCTCGCCCACCATTGCGATCATCACGTCCAGATGCCGGATCAGCGAATATCCGGCATCGCCGGTCCGGCGTAGATCGTTCATCTCGTCCTCGATCTCGATCAGGCGCAGCAGGGCCGGCGCCGAGGCCGGCAGTCCGCCATATCCCAGCAGACGGGGCAAATGGGCGGCGCGGCGATATTCCTGCGCGCCGATCCGGGCCGCGCGCACCAAGAGGCGCGGGCGGCGGCGCGCCGCTAACAGGCTGTGCAGGTCTCTCATCGCAGGTCCTTTCGGCGAGCGGTGGCAAACCCAATCGACTTTACACAACCTATAAGGGTGTTGCGCGATCGCCGCGGCCTGCGCGCGCTGCCTTTATTTTTGTTTATCATTTGGAAACAATGCTTTCCGTTCAGGTGTGTTTTGACCTGGCGCGAAACCGGCCTCCTTTTGGCTTGTGGAAAAGCCTGGGGGCAACGTTTGGATAATCGGATCGACCCTTGAGACGACATGGCGGCGATTAGATGAAACAGGATCCTCTGCCGCCGGTTCCATCCTGGGTTCCGGTCCCCGCCCAAAGGTATCTTCATCATACCGCCGCAGGGCGCCCGATCCGGGCGCTGGCCCGGTCGGCGGGATGTCACGCCTCGACGGTTCTGCGCCAGATCCGCCGGGTCGAAATGCGCCGCGATGATCCGCTGGTCGATGCCGCCCTGGCGGTCTTGGCGCGGGTCCATTTCCCGCCTGCGCCGGGACCGGTCGGGCGGACCCAGGAACAGGAGCGTGCCGCGATGTCCAAACCCTCGTCCTTTCCGCCGCCACCCCAGCCGGCGCAAACCCCCGACGCCACCGCGTTTGATCGCGCCGCTTTCGCCGCCTTGCGGCGCCTGGCGGAGCCGGGGGCGGTCCTGGCCGTGGCCGAGCAGATGGAAAAGGCGGTCGTGGTGCGGGGAGAGGCCGGAGGTACCGGCACCCGAACGGCGGTTGTCGAGGTCGGTATCGCCCAGGCGATGGCGCTGAACGACTGGATTTCCTGCGACGCGCCGGGCCGGGTTTGCCGTTATCGGATCACCAGCGCGGGGCGCGGGGCCCTGCGCCAGATGCTGGCGCGGGCCGAGAACCGGGCGCGGGCAGTGACCGAAACCGGGTTCCGTGACGGGCAATCTGCCTATGGCGTGCCGGGGGAGTCCCACGACCAGCGGGTCGCGCAGGAGGGGCCACAGGGGCGACGGGGCCGCTATGTTCGGGGCGAAAGTCCGCTGGAACTGCTGGCGCGGCGCAAGGACCGGGACGGACAGCCGTTTCTGGATCCGGGCCTGGTGCGCGCGGGCGAAAGACTGCGCGAGGATTTCGAGCTGGCCCAGATCGGGCCGCGCGTGACCCAGAACTGGGATCGGTTCCTGACCGGCGGTGCGGAGGCCGGGCCGTCCGCCGGGTCCGCGGGGGGCAGCGGGCCGGGCGATGCGCGCGACCGCGTGGCCCGCGCCCTCGCCGAACTTGGTCCGGGGCTCAGCGATGTGGTGTTGCGCTGCTGCTGCTATCTCGAAGGGCTGGAGCAGGCCGAGAAACGCCTTGGCTGGTCGGCGCGCTCGGGGAAGATCGTGCTGCGCATCGCGCTGCAGCGTCTCAAGTCGCATTATGAGGGGGCATCGGGTCGAGAGACCCTGATCGGCTGATCGGATCCGGCTTGTCCCGGACTTGCGGCGGACCCTCCCGTGCGGCCCGGTTCGGGGCAAAGGTGATAATATGTCCTTGTCGATCACTTGTCGTGTGATAGCTCTTTCCTATGAATTTCACGCTGCGCCAACTGACCTATTTCAAGGCCTTGACCGACCACCGGAATTTCGGCCGGGCCGCCGATGTCTGCAATGTGTCCCAGCCGGCGCTGTCGGTTCAGATCCGGGCGCTGGAGGATGCGATGGGCGCGCCGCTGGTGGAACGCCGGGCGCGCGACGTGGTCCTCACCGGGCTGGGGCGTCAGGTGCTCGCCCATGCCGAAGAGGTTCTTTCCGCCGCCGGGCGGCTGGAGCGGTTGGCGCGCGACCATAGCGGCGGGCGGTCGTTGTCACTGGGCGTCATTCCGACCCTGGCGCCCTATCTCTTGCCCGGGGTTCTTGCGGCGCTGCGCGCTGGCGATCTGTCGCTGACGGTGCAGGTGCGCGAGGCCCGGACCGAGCGCCTGCTGGACGCGCTGCGGGCAGGCGAGCTGGACGCGGTCATCCTGGCCCTGCCCAGCGGCATGCGCGGTGTGATCGAGCAGCCGCTGTTCGAGGACCGTTTCCTGTTGGCAGGGTCCCGCGCCCGGCTGGAGCGTCTGGAGGCGGCGGGGCAGGTGCCGCGCCCGACCGATCTGCAACCGTCGCAATTGCTGCTGCTTGAGGATGGCCACTGCCTGACCGATCAGGCGTTGGAGGTCTGCGGCATGGATCGCAACAGCGGCAACATCAACATGGGGGCCTCGTCACTGGCCACGCTGTCGCGGCTGGTGGCGGCCGGGTTCGGCCTGACCCTGATGCCGGAACTGGCCGCCGCGGCGGAACAGGCGGCGGCGCCGGACCTGGCGCTGCGCCGGTTCCCGGCGCCCGAGCCGGCCCGAACCATCGGTTTGGTGCGGCGCGACAGCACGCCGGGCGAAGACTGGTTCGACCGGCTGGCCGAGCTGATCCGAGGCGTGGGCGAGGGGATCGTCGCGTCCTACCGCAAAGAAAACGGGCCCGCGCAGGGCGGGCCCGGTCAGAGCGGTGCGGACGCGGCCGGTGATCAGGCCGCCGCCTCTTTCGAGGCGTCCACCAGATAGGCCTTGACGGTTTCCGGCGAGGATACGCCATAGGGGTCCTCGGGGTGGTTGTCGGCCAGGCCGGGCTCTTCGAACCAGGCTTCGATCACACCGTCGTTGACCACGGCGGCATAGCGCCAGGAGCGCAGCCCGAAGCCCAGGTTGTCCTTGCGCACCAGCATGCCCATGCGGCGGGTGAATTCGCCCGAACCGTCGGGGATCACCTTGACGTTCGTCAGGTCCTGCGCTTCGGCCCATTTGTTCATGACGAAGCTGTCGTTGACCGACATGCAATAGATCTCGTCGATCCCCAGCGCCGCGAAATCGTCATAGCCCTTTTCGAAGCCGGGCAGCTGATAGGTCGAACAGGTGGGCGTGAAGGCGCCGGGCAGAGAGAACAGGATCACGCGCTTGCCGGCAAAGTAATCCTCGGTGGTCTTGTCCTCCCAGCGGAACGGGTTCGGCCCGCCGACGGCCTCGTCGCGCACGCGGGTGTGGAAGGTCACGCTGGGCAGTTTCAATCCGACTTTCATCTCTGTCTCCTGTTTGGTCTGGTCAGGCGCCGGATTAAAACGATTCCAAATTACCATCAAGCGTGGAAATGCTGCATTTGCATTACCTATTTTCGACACTATTTCAATCCCGTGAAGGATGCCTCGGGCGGGATGGATCGGGAATTTCGCCTGTGCAGAAAACCCGAAGCATGGCAGCTATGCACCGCTGGTGGTTTCCTGGCCGAGGCTTTATGATAAGCGAAATGCCACCCCACCACGATCAAGGTCGTTCCCAATGCGTGATCTGAAGATCCCCGAGCAGCGCCACCCGGAAAAGGCGCATCGCCCCGACAACGCCCAGCCGAAAAAGCCGAGCTGGATCCGGGTCAAGGCGCCCGGCGGCAAAGGCTATGCGGATACCCACAAGATCATGCGCGAAAACGGCCTTGTCACGGTCTGCGAAGAGGCCGGCTGCCCCAACGTCGGCGAATGCTGGAGCCAGGGCCACGCCACCATGATGATCATGGGCGAGATTTGTACCCGTGGCTGCACCTTCTGCAACATCGCCACCGGACGGCCCGATGCGCTGGATGCGTTCGAACCCGGCCGGGTGGCCCATGCGGTCGAGAAGCTGGGGCTGAACCACGTGGTGATTACATCCGTGGATCGCGACGACCTCGACGATGGCGGCGCCGAGCATTTCGCCCAGACCATCCGCGCCGTGCGTCACCGCAGCCCGAACACGACCATCGAGATCCTGACGCCGGATTTCCTGAAGTGCGACCCTTCGGTGCTCGACGTGGTGGTCGAGGCCAAGCCGGACGTGTTCAACCACAACCTGGAAACCGTGCCGGGTCTTTACCCCTCGGTGCGGCCCGGCGCGCGCTATTTCCACTCCCTGCGGCTGTTGCAGCGGGTCAAGGAGCTGGACCCGTCGATCTTCACCAAGTCGGGCATCATGGTGGGCCTGGGAGAGGACGGGGCGCAGGTGCGCCAGGTGATGGACGACATGCGCGCGGCGGATGTGGATTTCCTGACCATCGGCCAATACCTGCAGCCGACGCCGAAACACCACGCGGTGGACCGTTTCATCACGCCCGAGGAGTTCGCGGGCTATGAAAAGGCGGCTTTCGGCAAAGGCTTCCTGATGGTCTCGGCGACGCCGCTGACGCGGTCGTCCTACCACGCCGGCGACGATTTCGCCCGGCTCCGGGCGGCGCGCGAGGCGAAACTCGCGCAGGGCTGAGGTCGGACGGGCGCAGCTTTGGGGGGCGGTTCCAGGGCCGGACGGGCCGGGTAATCAGACCGTCAGACCCGGCCCCGTTCAACGTCCTGTCATCCCCGCGCAGGCGGGGATGACAGCTGCGAAAAAGCAGTCCTGCAAAGACGCGTTGCCGCAGGGCCGGCGTTCGCGGGGGCGGCGTTAACCGCCAGCCGCCGGCGCCAGCGCCTTGACATAGGCCGCCACCGCCGCGCGGTCCTCGGGCGTCAACTTGCCGAAATTCTCCACCACCGCCACCATATGGCCGCCGGCGCTGTCGTAATCCGGCGTGAACCCGGTCTCCAGGTAATAGGCGATCTCGCCCGCGCCCCAGGTCAGCTTTTCCGGCGTAAGTCCCGGGATCTGCCCCTTGCCCGAGGGGTTCGGCGCACCGGTGAGCCAGCGCACCCTGTCCAGCCCGCCCAGGGGACCGCGCGGCGTGTGGCATTCGCCGCAATGGGCCAGCGCCTCGACCAGGTAGCGGCCGCGCGAAAGCTTTGGGTCAAGATCGCCGGCCATCACCCAGTCATCGTTGAGATAAAGCAGCTTCCACACCCCCACGCCGCGCCGGATCGAGAAGGGAAACCCCACCTCGTGCGGCTGGCTCGGTTCGGAGCTGGGCGGCAAGCTCTGCCAGAACGCCCAGAGATCGGCGACGTCCTGGTCGCGCATCTTCGCATAGGCGGTGTAGGGGAAGGCGGGGTAGTAATGCCGCCCCTCGGGCGAGACCCCGCGTTTCAGCGCGGAGCCGAATTGCGCCAGTGTCCAGCCGCCGATACCGTGGTCCGGGTCGGGGGAAATGTTGGGCGCGATGAAGGTGCCGAAATCAGACGCGAACCGTTGTCCGCCGGACAGAACCCGCTTGTCCGCAGCCTTCGGCGCGGCATGGCACGAGGCGCATCCGGCGGCGAGGAACACCGCCTCGCCACGCTCCGGCACCCCCGTCAGCCCCGCCAGCGCATCCGCGGGCAGGGGCCGGGGCCGCGTGATCCACCACCCCGCCGCCGCGGCCAGCGCAGCGACAAGGATCAGCCAGCGAAACAGGCGCATGCGCGCGGCCCGCTTATTCCGGCGCGCGGTGCTTGTCGTGGCAGGCCTTGCAGGCGCCGCCCAACTTGCCCATCGCCGGTCCCAGCGCCTCTTGCCCGTTGGCCGCGACCTGCTGCATGCCGGCGGCCGCCGTGCCAAAGGCGCCCCATTTGCTCAGAAAGTCGTCGTGATCGTCCCAGATGCTGGGCATCGCGCGGGTGCCGTCGACGCTCATGTTGTCCGAACCCTCGGGCCAGAGCGGGCCGGGATCGATCTGCGACACCGCCACCAGCGTGTCGGCGGCGCGCTGCGCGGCTGCGGCGTCATAGGCGATCTTGCCCTGCGCCATGCCGCCCAGAATGCCGATGTTCAGCGCCATGATACGGAACTGGCCCTGCCGGGCCTTGAGATTTGCGGAGTAATCCTGCGCGACGGCGATCGAGCCGATCAGGGCGGTCGCGGCGGCGACGGCGAAAACCGTTTTCTTCATGGGAAACCTCACTGTTGAATGCGATGACTGTGGCCCGCCGCCGCGATTCGGACCAGAGATCTTCGCCCGCCGCTCACGCGGCTGTGATGGGGCGGTCAGTGGATCGGGCGGAACCGGGGGCCGCCGGGCTGTACGCTCAACGCCTCCGGCCAGCCGATCCAGTGTTCGACCGCATAGAGCGCGAGGCACAGGGCGACCACCGCCAGAACCAGTTTCACGCGGCCCCAGGACGGCGGGTGCTGCACCCACCGCCGCATCCGAAGCAGCCAGAAGAAATTCACGGCGTGAACCGCACCTTGCCGATATAGGGCAGGTTGCGGTTGCGTTGGGCGAAATCCACGCCGTAGCCGACCACGAACTCGTCCGGGATCTCGAACCCGATCCAGTCGGCGGTGATGTCCACCTCTCGCCGCGACGGCTTGTCCAACAGCGCGATGGTCTTCAGCCGCGCGGGCTTGCGGCTTTGCAGCAGCTTGATCACATGGCTCAGCGTGTAGCCGGTATCGACGATATCCTCGACCACCAGTACATCCAGCCCCTCAATGGCCGAGCGCAGATCCTTCAGGATGCGCACCTCGCGGCTGCTTTCCATCGCGTCGCCATAGGAGGAGGCCTCGATGAAATCCACCTCGATGGGCAGATCCAGTTCGCGCACCAGATCGGCGATGAACACGAAGGAGCCGCGCAACAGCCCGACGACCACCAGCTTGTCGGTGTCGTTGAATTCGGTCGCGATCTCGCGGCTCAGGGCCTCGATCCGGGCCGCGATGGCCTTGGCCGAGATCATTTGGTCGATGACATATGGACGCTCTGACATGGCTCCCCCTTGAACTTCGCGGCCAAGCATACGACATGGGGCGCCACTGTCACCCAGGAAACCGGAACGCCAGGACACGCTTAGCCAGGATGCCGACCCACTCCGAGACCCGCCATCTGCCCTATTCGGCCCGACAAATGTACGATCTGGTCGCCAATGTGGCCCGCTATCCGGATTTCCTGCCCTGGACGGCCGCCGCGCGCATCCGCTCGCGCAAGCCGGTTGCCGGCGGCGGCGAGGTGATGGAGGCTGATCTTGTGATCTCGTTCAAGGTGTTCCGCGAACGCTTCGGTAGCCGGGTGACGCTGTGGCCCGACGAAGGGCGGATCGACACCGAATATCTGGACGGTCCGTTCCGCTACATGAAATCGCAGTGGCGCTTCGAGGACTGCGGGGACGGCTGCGAGGTGTCGTTCTTCGTCGATTTCGAATTCAAGAGCGCGGTGCTGCAAAAGCTGATCGGCGTGGTGTTCAACGAGGCGATGCAGCGGATCGTGCGCGCCTTCGAGGCGCGGGCGAAAGAGCTTTACGGTTGATCCCGTCCGGCGCGATGCTCAACCCCGCGCGGCAAGGGCCAGACCGTCAACCACGGCGGTGAACGCCTCGGAGCGCAACAGCTGCGCCCTGGGGCACAAATCGCGGACCTCGTCGGATACGAACTGCATCAGGCTCGATCCACCGACAAGGATGATCCGGCCGATCCGTTCCGGCGCGACACCGGCAAGCGCCAGCGTATCGGCCGCAGCGCGGCGCAGCTGCGCCCGGTTGTCGGCCAGCGCGACATCCAGGTCCCGGCGGGTGACGGGTTCGGACAAGCCCTTCTCGATAAAGCCCATCTGGATCTGCCCGGCGCCGCCATCGCCGTTTGCCGCGATCTTGCCGCGCTCGACCGCGAAGGCCAGCTCATGGCCCAGCTCAAGCTCGAGAACCGACACGAAACGGGCCAGAGTTTCACGCTCGACCGCCATCCGGGCCATGTCGGAGACCATCCGCCGTGTCTCGGCGGTGTACAGAAACGGGATCTTGGCCCAGGTCGCCAGATCCACATAGGGCGCGCGCGGCACCGGCAGAAGGCCGCTGCCCATCTCGCGGCGCAGCTGGCCGCCCAGGCCCAGTGCGGGCATCGCATGGGCCATCGACAGGGCGTGGTCGAAATCGGTGCCGCCCAGGCGGATACCGTGGTTTGCCAGGATCTCGACCTCGGCGCCGGAGCTGCGGAAAACCGAGAAATCCGAGGTGCCGCCGCCGATGTCGACGATCAGGCCGATGCCCTCGGCGCCCCCCATCCCGTGATTGGCCAGGGCGGCGGCTTCGGGTTCGGCCAGGAAACGGACCTCGTCGAACCCGGCGGCGAGATAACAGGCGCGCAGGTCCGCCTCGGCCCGGGCATCCTTTTCCGGGGCGGAGGAGTGGAAGTGAACCGGCCGCCCCGACAGGGCCCGGCGGAAGGTCAGGCCGGTCGCCGCCTCGGCGCGCAGGCGCAGCTCGGCCAGGAAATCGGCGATGATGTCGGCAAGGCTGCGCCGCCGCCCGCCGATCAACCGCTCTTCATGCAGCAGTGGCAGGCCCAGAACGCTTTTCAGCGCCCGCATGTAGCGGCCGTCCTCGCCCGCGATCAGGGCGGATGCCGCCGATCTGCCGATACGCATCGCCGCCCCTTCGGCGGGAAAGAACACCGCGGTGGGCAGGGTCTCATCGCCCTGTTCGATGGGAATGCGGTAGACCCCGTTCCGGAACGGGACGGCCGCGGCCGAATTGGAGGTTCCGAAATCGATCGCGAGGATATCTGTCTGCATGCCGCCACCTGCTCGAAAGAGCGCCGCTGCTATCGAAGTTGGCGGGGCAGGGCAAGCCGTTTCAACGCTCCGATGTCCCGGGCGGGCAAACCGGTGCCAGAGCGGAAAAGAAACGGGCCGCGAACGGCCCGTTTTTCCACTGTCCACCTTGGGTGCGGCGGCTCAGTTGGTGATGTCGTAGGCGCGCTCGCCATGCACGCTCAGGTCAAGGCCGTTGGTTTCGGTCTCGGCGTCCACCCGCAGCGGCGTGACAAGCGTGACCAGCTTGACCAGGACCACGGTCACAACCACGGTGAACACCCCGACAATGGCCAGACCGCCCAGTTGCGCCGCCCAGCTTCCGGCGCCGAACACCGCGATCATCACGGTGCCGAAGATGCCGCCGACCCCGTGCACGGCAAAGACGTCCAGGGTATCGTCGATCTGCAGCTTCTCGCGGATCAGGATCACCATTTCCTGGCACAGGATACCGGCCACCGCGCCGATGATCAGCGCCTCGATCGGGCCGACGAAGCCGCTGGCCGGGGTGATCGAGGCCAGCCCGGCGATGGTGCCGGTGACGGTCCCGACGAGCGAGGCCTTGCCGAACTTGATCCGCTCCCACAGCGCCCAGCTGAGCGAGGCGGTGGCGGCCGAGATATGGGTCACCGTCAGCGCCATCGCGGCGCCGCCGTCGGCGGCCAGTTGCGAGCCGCCGTTGAAGCCGAACCAGCCGACCCAGAGCATCGCCGCCCCGATCATCACGAAGCCGGGGTTGTGCGGCGGCGTGTGCCGGTTGCGGCGGGGCCCGAGGAAGAGCGCGATGATCAGCGCCGCCAGGCCGGCGGTTTCATGCACCACGATGCCGCCGGCGAAATCCTTGACGCCCACGGCGCCGAAGAGGCCGCCATCGGCCAGCATGCCGCCGCCCCAGATCCAGTGCACCACCGGCGCGTAGCACAGCAGCATCCACAGCCCCGAGAACAGCAGCACGAAGCCGAAGCCGATCCGTTCGACATAGGCGCCGACGATCAGGGCGGGGGTGATGATCGCAAAGGTCATCTGGAAGGCAAAGAACAGCACCTCGGGCAGGGTGCCCGACAGGCTGTCGGCGGTGATCCCGGCCAGGAACAGCTTGTCCAGCCCGCCCCACAGGCCGGTCTCGCCGGGGCCGAAGGCGATGGAATAACCCGCCACCAGCCAAAGAACGCTCATTAAACAGGCAATGGCATAGCAATGCATGAACACGCTCAGCACGTTTCGCGCCCGCACCAGCCCGCCGTAGAACAGCGCCAGCCCCGGTAATGTCATGAACAGGACCAGGGCAGTTGCCACGATGATCCATGCTGTATCGGCTGCGTTCATGCGCCTTTCCTCCCGACGTGAGTGATCGTTGGGCTGCGACCAAGCGGATCGGGGGCGCGGGAAAAAGAGGCAAACGGGGAATCGGACGCGTAAAATGTACGCTTTTTCAGAAACGGCTGAAACCGCGGCGCAAAAAAGCAGCCTTTGCCGAAAAACTAGGCGAAACGTGAAAACGCTCCGGCCAGCAGCGCAAGCGCGTGATCGCGGGCCGCCGCGCGCACCCTGGCGCGGCCAAGGGCGCCGAATTCGACCGTTTCGACATGGGTCGGGCGGCCCGCGTAGGCCAGCCCGAAACAGACCCGTCCCTCGGGCTTGTGCTCGGAGCCGCCGGGGCCGGCAATGCCGGTGATCGACACCGCCAGCTGCACCGGCGCATGGGCCAGCGCCCCCTCGGCCATTTCACGGGCGACCTGCTCGGAGACCGCGCCGTGCGCCTCCAGCGTTTCGGCGCGCACGCCCAGAAGCTCCCGCTTGGCGGCGTTGGAATAGGTGACGAAGCCGCGCTCGACCACGTCGGAGGAGCCGGGAATGTCGGTCAGCGCCGCCACCACCATGCCGCCGGTGCAGCTTTCGGCGGTGGCGATCATCACGCCCGCATGCCGGGCGGCCTGCAGCAGATCGGTCACATTCATAGCATCAGGACCCCGTGAAAGAGCCCGGCAAAGAGCATGGTGACGATCCCGGCAAAGATCCCGGCGATGAGATCGTCCAGCATCACGCCCTTGGCGTCGTGCCGCCGGTCGGCCCAGCCCACCAGCCAGGGCTTCCAGATGTCGAACAGGCGGAACAGCAGGAAGGCCCCCAGCGGACCCGGCCAGACCATCGGGACATCCCGCAGCCAGAACCCGAACGCGGGAAACAGCAGCGCGAGCCACTGGCCCGCCACCTCGTCGATGACGATCTCGGACGGATCCTCGCCCGGGCGGTCCTTCAGCGCGGCGCCGACGGTGGCAAAGCCGACGAGCGTGACCGCCACAAAGGCGATCGCCAGCGCGACCGCGCCCAGCCAATGTTCGATCGCCCAGCCCAGCAGCACAGCGACGAGAGAGCCCCAGGTGCCCGGCGCCGGGCGCAGCAGGCCGACGAAGCCAAAGGTGTTGATCGCGCGCAGCATGACTTACCCTCCGATCAGGGCGGCGGTGGCCAGCGCCGCGATGCCTTCGCCGCGGCCGGTGAAGCCCAGCCTCTCCGACGTGGTGGCCTTGACCGAGATGCGTGCGGCCTCGATGCCGAGGATCTCGGCCAGACGGTCGGCCATGGCCCCCGCATGCGGGCCGATCTTGGGCAGTTCGCAGACCAGCGTGCAGTCGATATTGGAGATCGCATAGCCCATCTCGCGCGCCAGGTCGCCGGCGTGGCGCAGAAAGATGGCGCTGTCGGCGCCCTTCCACTGCGGGTCCGAGGGCGGGAAGTGGCGGCCGATGTCGCCCTGGGCCAGCGCGCCGTAGAGCGCGTCGGTGATCGCATGCATGCCGACGTCGGCGTCGGAATGCCCCTGCAACCCGCGGTCATGCGGCACCCGCACCCCGCAGAGCGTCACGTGATCGCCCGGCCCGAAGCGGTGCACGTCGTATCCGTTGCCCAGTCTTACATCCATGTCTTGCCTCAATATGCGTTCGGCCCGGGCGAAATCCTCGGGCCGGGTGATTTTCAGGTTGTCGGCCTCGCCCGGGACGATGGCAACCCGCAGCCCGGCGGCGCGGGCGACCTCGACGTCGTCGGCGGCATCGCCCGGATGGGCGGCATGGGCGGCGCGGATCGCGTCGAGGTGGAACCCCTGTGGCGTTTGGGCCGCGAACAGCCCCGCGCGGTCCTGCGTGCCGGTGACCTCGCCCTCGGCCCCGGTCCAAAGCGCGTCGGTGACCGCCAGTCCGGGTGCCGCGGCGGGGGCGGTGTCGAGCGCCCGGATCACCGCGTCAATCAGGGCCTGTGACACGCAAGGGCGGGCGATGTCGTGGATCAACACGCGGGTCGCCCCGGAGCCCTCCAGCGCCGCCAGGCCGTTGCGGACCGAGGCGGCCCGGTCGGCGCCGCCGGCGGTCAGGGTCAGGCGCGGGTCGGCCGAAAACTCCTCCCAGGCGTCGTGATCCTCGGGCGACAGCACCAGCACGATGGGGCCGATACCGGGGGCATTCCGGAATTGTTGCAGGGTCCAGTCGGCCACGCGTTTTCCGGCCAGCGGGCGCCATTGCTTGGGTTGGCCGCCGCCCGCCCGTTGACCGCGCCCGGCCGCCACCAGTAAGGCCGCTGTGATCATCTGACCGCTCCGAATTTTGCAGCCCGAATGTCTGCGCCGCCTGTTTATGCGGTGATGCGGGGCGAGGCAATCACCCCAGGGGTGTCGCCCAAAAAATAGGCAGGCGGTGATTTGTTGGGCTTTCGGGCCGCGGGATTGATTGTGGAACCGGCTGAGTTTCCCTAGATAAACAGTAACTGCACAAGGATTGGGCATTTGACCATTCACCTCGACACCCTGGCGATCACGCCCCCCGTGGCCCTGGCGCCGATGGCCGGAATCACCGACCGCCCGTTCCGCGACCTGGTCATGCGCTTCGGCGCCGGCCTGGTGGTCAGCGAGATGGTGGCCAGCCAGGAGATGGTGCAGGCCAAGCCCGGCGTACGCGAGCGGGCCGAGCTGGGCATGGATGTGGCCAATACCGCCGTGCAGCTGGCCGGGCGCGAGGCGCATTGGATGGCCGAAGCGGCGCGCCAGGTTGCCGACCGGGGGGCGGCGATGATCGACATCAACATGGGCTGCCCGGCGAAGAAGGTGACCAGCAGCAGCGGTGCAGGGGCCAGCGGTTCGGCGCTGATGAAGGATCTGGACCACGCGCTCTCGCTGATCGAGGCGGTGGTCGGTGCGGTCGATTTGCCGGTGACGCTGAAGACCCGGCTGGGCTGGGACGACGATCTGCGCAACGCGCCGGAGCTGGCGCGGCGGGCCGAAGCGGCGGGCGTTGCGATGATCACCATTCACGGCCGCACCCGCTGCCAGTTCTACAAGGGGCGGGCGGATTGGGCGGCGATCGCCGCGGTGAAACAGGCGGTGTCGATCCCGGTTTTGGCCAATGGCGATATTTGCGGACCCGATGATGCGCACCGCGCGCTGGCGCAATCGGGGGCGGACGGGGTGATGGTGGGCCGCGGGGCCCAGGGCAAGCCCTGGCTGCTGGCCCGGATCGCGCATGAGATCTGGGGGACAGAGGCGCCGGAGGTGCCGAGCGGCGCCGCACTGGCCGACATGGTGGCGGGGCATTACGACGCGATGCAAAGCTTTTACGGGCGCGACCTGGGTCTGCGCGTGGCGCGCAAGCATCTGGGCTGGTACATGGACGGGGCGGGCACCGGGCCGGGCCTGCGCCGCGCGGTCCTGACCGCGCGGGATGCCGAAACGGTTCTGGGTCTCTTGCCCGAGGCGCTGGCCGAGCGTGGCGAATGCCCGGGGAAGGTGGCGGCATGACCACATCGGATCAGACCATCTGGGCCTCGTTGCCGGTTCCGGCCATCCTGATCGACGAGGACGATCGCATCCTCGACGTCAACACCGCCGCCGAGGGGTTCCTGAACGCCTCGTCCAAATCGGTCGTCGGGGCGCCGGTCTGGGACCAGATCGCCATCGACGCGCCGATCGAGGACGCCTTTGCCCGGGCGCGCGCGAACGGCACGCCGCTTTTCGTCAACGATATCGATGTCGGCACCGGCAGCCGCGCGCCACTGCAATGCGCGCTGCAGATCGCGCCGCTGTCGGGGCACCCGGGTCAGATGATCATGATGATTTCGCCGCGCGAACTGGCCGGGCGCATGACCCAGAGCCATTCGGTGAAATCGGCGGCGCAATCGGCCATCGGCATGGCCGAAATGCTGGCGCATGAGATCAAGAACCCGCTGGCGGGGATCACCGGGGCGGCGCAGCTTCTGAGCATGAACCTGTCGCCGGAAGACCTTGAACTGACGGACTTAATCGTCGCCGAAAGTCGGCGGATCGTGAAGTTGCTGGAGCAGGTCGAGCAATTCGGCAACCTGAGCCCGCCGGACATGAAGCCGGTGAACATCCACGATGTTCTGGACCGCGCGCGGCGCTCGGCGCTGCTGGGGTTCGGCGCGCATATGAAGATCATCGAGGATTACGACCCCTCGCTGCCGCTGGCCTGGGGGGATCCCGATCAGCTGTTGCAGGTGATCCTGAACCTGGTGAAGAACGCCTCGGAAGCCGCTGATCCCAAAGGCGGAACGATCCGGCTGCATACCTATTTCGAGCATTCCTTCCGGCTTCGGCGCAGCGACGGGACGGGGCAGTCATTGCCGTTGCAGGTGGAGATCATCGACGACGGTCCGGGCCTGCCCGAGGCGATCAAGGGCGATATCTTCGACCCCTTCGTGTCGGGGCGGGAAAACGGCACCGGATTGGGCCTGGCCCTGGTCAGCAAGATCATTTCGGACCACGGCGGGTGGATTTCGGTCACCTCGGTTCCCGGGCGCACGGTGTTCCGGCTGTCGCTGCCGCGGGTGCCCAAGGGTTATGAAAGCAAGGAGAACGGCTGATGGATGGCACGGTTCTGGTCGCCGATGACGACCGCACGATCCGAACGGTCCTGACCCAGGCGCTGACGCGCGCGGGCTGCAAGGTGCACGCGACCAGCTCGCTGACCACGCTGATGCGCTGGGTCGGCGAGGGCAAGGGCGACGTGGTGATTTCCGACGTGGTCATGCCCGACGGCAACGGGCTGGAGATGCTGCCGAAGATCGCGCAGGACCGGCCCGGTCTGCCGGTGATCGTGATCTCGGCGCAGAATACCATCATGACGGCGATCCAGGCCGCCGAGGCCGAAGCCTACGATTACCTGCCCAAACCCTTCGATCTGCCCGACCTGATGAAGCGGACCGCCCGCGCGTTGGAGCAGAAGCGGCGGGCGCCGTCGCGCCCGGCAGAAGAGGAAAACGAGCGGCCCGACGAGTTGCCGCTGGTCGGCCGCACCCCGGCGATGCAGGCGTTGTACCGGCTGGTGGCGCGGGTGATGAACACCGATCTGCCGGTGTTGATCACCGGCGAGAGCGGCACCGGCAAATCGCTGATCGCGCGGGCGATCCATGATTTCTCCGACCGCCGGACGCTGCCATTCGTTACCGTGTCGGGGGCCGATCTGAAGGATCTGGAGGGGCCGGCGCGGGTGCTGGCGCGGGTCAAGGGCGGCACGCTGCTGATCGACGAGATCGGCGATCTGGAGGACGAGGTGCAGGCGCGCATCGTCCGCATGATGGACGCGCCGGGCGATCATGTGCCGCGCTTCATGGCCACCAGCCAGGGCAATGTGACTCAGGCGATGGAGGAGGGGCGGCTGCGCCAGGACCTCTATTACCGGCTGAGCGGCACCAATATCCATGTTCCGGCGCTGCGCGAACGGGTCGATGACATCCCGCTTCTGGCCGAGCATTTCCTGACCCGGTCGGAGCGGGACGGTGCGCCGAAGCGGCATCTGAGCGAGGACGCCGAGGCCCTGGTGCGGGCCTATTCCTGGCCCGGCAACGTGCGGCAGCTGGAAAACGCCATCCGGCGGCTGGTGCTGACCGGCCGCGCCGAGGAGATCGCCCGCTCCGAAGTCGAGGCGGTGCTGGGCCGCCAGCCCGAGATGGAGCCGGTGCTGGACAATGGCGGGGCGGAAAAGCTGAGTGCCTCGGTCGCCCGCCACCTGCGGCGTTATTTCGACCTGCATGGCGACATGCTGCCGCCGCCGGGACTTTATGCGCGGATCCTGCGCGAGGTGGAGTTGCCGTTGATCGAAATCGCGCTGGAGGCCACCGGCGGGAACCAGGCGAAATGCGCCGATCTGCTCGGTATCAACCGCAATACTTTGCGCAAGAAGATCACCGACCTCGATATTGAGGTGACACGCCGCCGCAAATTGATGTAAAAACGCCACAGAACCGTGGCAGTCGGGCGTCAGTCGTGAATTGATGCCGAAAAAGACCACGAGATTTGGCGGTTGGCCGCGCATGCGGCACACATTGATGAGGACGGCAGGTGACAAGCCGGTCACAATTCGGGCTGTTCCCCGCAGTGAACAAGTGGCGGCGGACCCGGCGAGCGCGCAACATCGGCACGCTGGGCCTGGTGTTGCTCGGGCCGGCGCTGGCGCTGGCCACCTTCATGGTGCTGGGGCCGTTCGACCTGGGCGCGACGGCGCCGGAACTGCGGTTCATCCTGCTGGCGGATCTGGTCTATGTCCTGGTCGTGGCCGCGCTGGTCCTGGGGCAATTGGGGCGCCTGATCGCGGCGCGCCGGGCCAAATCGGCGGGATCCCGCCTGCACCTTCGACTGATCGGGGTGTTCACCTTTCTGGCGCTGGTCCCGACCGTGATCGTCGCGGTGTTTGCCGGGCTCACGGTGAACATCGGGCTGGAGGGGTGGTTCTCGGACCGGGTGCGGCAGGTTGTCGGCACCTCGCTGGCCGCCGCCGAGGCCTATGAGAACGAGCATCGCGAGGACTTGTCGGAAGATGCCCGCGCCCTGGCGCGGTTCCTCGACAACAGCCGCAAGGTGGTGTTTTTCCTCAACGACGCCGAATTGCGGCAGATGCTGGCGCAGGGGCAAAGCCAGATCCAGCGCGGGCTGCGCGAGGCCTATGTGATCGACGGCACCGGCGAGATCCGCGCGCGCGGCGAGCGCTCCTACCTGTTCGATTTCGAGCGCCCGACCGAGGCCCAGATCGCCGAGGCCGCGGAGACCGGGCTGGTGATCATCCAGGACTGGGACAACAACGAGTTTCGGGCGCTGGTGCGGCTCAATGCCTTTGTCGACCGCTTCCTCTTTGTCAGCCGCCAGGTCGATGGCGAGATCCTCAATTTGCTGGATGACACCAAGGAAACCGTAGTGCTGTACCAACAGCTGGAAAGTGAACGGGGGCGGGTCCTGTTCGAGTTCGGGCTGCTCTATGTCGGGTTCGCCGTGATCCTGATCCTGGCGGCGGTCTGGCTCGGCCTGTGGTTCGCGGAACGGCTGTCGCGCCCGGTGGGGCGGTTGACCACGGCGGCGCAGCGGGTGGGGACCGGCGATCTGGACGTACATGTGGTCGAGGAAGAGGGCGATGACGAGATCGCCATGCTGGGCCGTTATTTCAACCAGATGACCCGGCAGCTCAAGGGCCAGCGGCAGGCGCTGCTGGATAATACCAGACAGATCGAGGCGCGGCGGCGGCTGTTTGATTCTGTACTGTCTTCGGTCACCTCCGGCGTCGTCGGGCTGGACCCGGAGGGGCGGGTGACCTTCGTCAACCGCTCGGCCGAGCGGCTGCTGGGCTGGTCGGGGGATGAGACCGCGCTGGCGCTGGAGGTCGTGGTACCCGAATTCGGCCCGCTGTTCGACAGTCTCAAGGTGGCGCCGACCGGGGTGGCCCAGGGCGAGGTCAAGGTGACGCGGCAGGGGCGTCTGGAACATTTGCTGGTGCGGATGGCGACGCGGACCAACGAGGACGGCGGGCTGGAGGGCTATGTGGTGGCCTTTGACGACGTCACCGACCTGGTCAGCGCCCAGCGCATGGCGGCCTGGGGCGACGTGGCACGGCGGATCGCGCATGAGATCAAGAACCCGCTGACCCCGATCCAGCTCTCCGCCGAGCGGATCAAGCGGAAATTTGCGCCGCGGCTGGGCGAGGACGACAGCGACAAGCTTGAATCGATGACAGATGTCATCGTGCGCCAGACCAATGACCTGCGCCGCATCGTGGACGAGTTTTCCAAATTCGCCCGGATGCCGGAACCCGATCGCCATAGCGAGGATCTGGTGCAATTGGTGTCCGACGCGGTTCTGTTGCAGCAGACCGGTCAGCCCGAGGTGACGCTGGTTTCCGATCTGCCGGACGGGCCGGTCACCGCCGAGGTGGACGCGACCATGCTGTCGCAGGCATTGACCAACCTGATCAAGAATGCGGGCGAGGCGATTGAGAGCCTGAAGAAGCGGGGCACGCCCGAAGGGTTCAAGCCGGAAATCCGGGTCCGGCTGATCGAAACGCAGGACGGGTGCGAGATCACCATCGCCGACAATGGCATCGGCCTGCCCGAGGATCGCGCGCGCCTGTTCGAGCCTTACGTCACCACCCGTGACGAAGGCACCGGGCTGGGCCTGCCGATCGTCAAGAAGATCATCGAGGAACATGGCGGCAGCCTGCGGCTGCAGGATGCGCCGGTGTTCGACGGGCAGGGGCATTTCGGCGCCATGGCGGTGATCCGCCTGCCGGTGGAGGCGGCCGCGCCCGGAGAAAGTGCGGCCAACCGCCGGTCGAAAAGGAATAAATCGAATTTAATAGCAGGTCTGACATGAGTGATATTCTGATTGTTGATGACGAACGCGACATCCGGGAACTGATCTCGGACATCCTGGAGGACGAAGGCTATTCCACCCGGCTGGCCGGGAATTCCGACGAATGCATGGCCGCGATCAATGCCGAGGCGCCGGCGCTGTTGATCCTGGATATCTGGCTCAAGGACAGCCGGATGGACGGCATCGACATCCTCAAGACCGTCAAGCGCGACAACCCGGACGTGCCGGTGGTGATCATTTCGGGCCATGGCAACATCGAGATCGCGGTGGCGGCGATCAAGCAGGGCGCCTATGACTTCATCGAAAAGCCGTTCAACATCGACCAGCTGATGGTGGTGATCCGCCGCGCGATGGAGGCCTCGCGCCTGCGCCGCGAGAACAGCGCGCTGAAACGGCGCGAAGTGACCAGTGCCGACATGATCGGGCAGAGCGCGGCCTTTCGCGCGTTGATGGGGCAACTGGACAAGGTGACGAAGTCGAACGGCCGGGTGATGCTGAGCGGACCGGCCGGGTCGGGCAAGGAGATTGCCGCGCGCTATATCCATGCCAACTCGAACCGCTCGGGCGCGCCCTTTGTGAGCGTCAACTGCGCCTCGATTGCGCCGGAGCGGATGGAAGAGGTTCTGTTCGGCCGCGAAACCTCGGAGCGCGGGGTCGAGCCCGGCCTGCTGGAAGAGGCGCATGGCGGCGTGATCTTCTTCGACGAGGTGGCCGACATGCCATCGGGGACGCAATCGAAGATCCTGCGCGTGCTGGTCGACCAGCAGTTTCAGCGCGTCGGCGGCACCGACAAGGTGCGGGTCGACCTGCGGGTGATTTCCAGCACCAACAAGGACCTGGAACAGGAGATTGGCGAGGGCCGGTTCCGCCAGGAGCTGTTCCATCGCCTGAACGTGGTGCCGATCGCGGTGCCTTCGCTGGAAGAGCGGCGCGAGGATATTCCGGTGCTGGCCGCGCATTTCATCGAAAGCTGCCACGCCAGCCAGGGTTTGCCGCTGCGCGAGCTGACGGAAGAGGCGGTCGCGCTGATGCAGACGATGGTCTGGCCGGGCAATGTGCGCCAGTTGAAGAACCTGATCGAGCGGGTGCTGATCCTGGGCGAGGGCAACGGGCCGATCGAGGCTCGCGAACTGCCCGGCGACGAGGAGAAATCCGCCGATGACGGGCGCGTGGTGCTGTCCGGCGCGCTTGCCACTTTACCGCTGCGCGAGGCACGCGAGGCCTTCGAGCGGGAGTATCTGCTGACCCAGATCAACCGGTTCGGCGGCAATATCAGCCGCACTGCCAGCTTCGTCGGCATGGAGCGCAGCGCGCTGCATCGCAAGCTGAAGTCGCTGGGCGTGGTGACCTCGAACAAGGCCGGGGCCCGGGTGGCGCGGGTGGACGAAACCGCAGAGTAGGGCGGGCCGCCGAAAGGCGGTTAGCGCGCGACGATCTGCCAGCTGCCATCGCTGTTGCGGATCACGCAGGCCTCGGGCGTCAGCGGCGGCAGCACGGTGGTCACCCCCGGCGGCGTGGATTGCCGCACTTCCGCCGGGCACAGGGGCAGGTCGACTGGCCGATAGCCCTTTTCGGCCATGCACAACTGCTCCACCCGTGCGCGCAGCCGGGCGTTGACGTCGACGGTATAGAGGGGCCCATCGATCCAATAGCCGGGACGGGTCCAGCAGTCTCCGCGGGCGTTGCAGACCTGCGCGCCCGGCACATAGGTCGGCGGATATTGCCGGATCTGGGTCGCCACGGGCGCCTCGCGCAGGGCGCGCACCTCGCATCGGGTGGTATCGGCCTGCATCCGCGCGACCGGCGTCCCGGTGCGGTAATAGATCGACATCGGCGCACAACCGGCCAGGATCAGGAGCAGGCAAGGCATCAGAACAGAGGGTTTCATGGCTACAGAATGCCGCAGAGGGGGCCGCACGACAATTGAATTGACCGTTTCATGGGCATCTGTCATTCAAAAACCTCTGGCGACGGGGAAGCGGAACCGATGAAGGTCATCATTTGCGGCGCAGGGCAGGTGGGTTGGCAGATCGCCCGCCATTTGTCGGGCGAACACAACGACGTAACGGTTGTCGACAACAATCCCGACCTGGTGCGCCGGGCCACGGACACCCTGGACGTGCAGGGCATCGCGGGCTTTGCCAGCTACCCGGATGTGCTGGAACGCGCCGGTGCCAAGGATGCCGACATGCTGATCGCGGCGACCCATTCGGACGAGGTGAACATGGTCACCTGCCAGGTGGCGCATTCGGTCTTTGCAATCCAGCGCAAGATCGCCCGGCTGCGGTCGCAATCCTATCTGACGGCGATCTATTCCGATCTCTATCGCCGCGACCACCTGCCCATCGACGTGGTGATCAGCCCCGAGCGCGAGGTCGCCGCGGCGGCGATGCGCCGGCTGTCGGCGCCGGCGGCCTTCGATACCGAGACCTTCATGGGCGGGCGGGCGCAGCTGCTGGGGGTGGCGGTCGAGGAGACCTGCCCGATCGTGAACACGCCGCTGCGGCAGCTGACCGATCTGTTTTCGACCCTGCGGGCCATCGTGGTTGGGGTCCGGCGCGAGGGCACGCTGTTCGCGCCGGAACCGGATGACCAGCTGTTCATCGGCGACAACTGTTATGTCTTCGCCCATAGCGAGGACGTGAACAGGACGATGGAAGTCTTCGGCAAAACGCAGAAAAGCCAGGATCGCGTGGTGATCGTCGGCGGTGGCAACGTGGGCCTGGAAGTGGCCCGCGCCCTGGAGAAACGCAAGGCGCGCACGCGGGCCAAGGTGATCGAACGCAGCCGCGCCCAGGCCGAGCGCGCCGCCGAGGCGCTGGAACGTACCATCGTGTTGCATGGCGACGGCCTGGATGCGGGCCTTTTGAAAGAGGCCGGGATCGACCGTGCGGATGCCATGCTGGCGATCACCGATGATGACAAGACCAACATGCTGTCCGCGGTGCGCGCCAAGGCCGAGGGCTGTCCCCTGGCGATCGCGCTGATCAACGATCCCACGCTGGTGCCGCTGATGGAACCGCTGGGCATCGACGCCTATATCAACCCGCGCGCCACCACGGTCAGTTCGATCCTGCGCCATATCCGCCACGGACGGGTGCGGCAGGTCTATTCCATCGGCGATGCCGAGGCCGAGGTGATCGAGGCCGAGGTGCTGTCGACCTCACCGCTTGCCGGTCAACGGCTGCGCGACATCGACTTTCCCGAAGGCGTTCTGGTGGGTGCGGTGCGCAAGGGCGACGAAGTTCTGCGCCCGGCCGGCGGCCTGCGGATCGAGGAAGGCGACGTTCTGGCGATCTTCGCGATGGCCGCCGACGTGCCCGAGGTCGAGCGGCTGTTGCAGGTCTCGATCGACTTTTTCTGATCATGGCGGCGCGCGGAAAACCCGGCCTGGTCATGCGGCTGCCTTTGTTCCTGATGATCTGGGGCATTGCGTCGGTGTCGATGTGGCTGCCCGCGATCCATGCGGAAATCCGAAAGAACCATCCGGTGTCGCAGGCGTTCTTCTTTGCCGGCCTGCTGGGGCTGGTTGGGGTGGTGTTGATCGCGCTGGCGCTCGGCGGACGCAGGCCGCGGCATGGTCACCTGGGGCAATTGCTGGCGCTGTTGGCCACCTTTTCGGTGCTGCCGGTCTTCCTTGCACTGCCGCTTTACGAGGCGTTGCAGACCACCAGTTTCCTCAATGCCTATTTCGACATGGTCAGCGCGATCACCACGACAGGCGCGAACCTGTTCGACGATCCGGCGCGGCTGGACGGGGCGCTGCACCTGTGGCGAGCCCAGGTCGGATGGATGGGCGGGCTTTTGATGTGGGTTGCGGCTTCGGCCATTCTGGCGCCGCTGTCGCTGGGCGGGTTCGAGATCACCGCACGCGGTCAGCCGGGGCGTGCGGTGTCGACGGCCGGCCATATGGAGGGGGGCGATCCGCGCCGCCGGCTGGTCAAGGTGACCGCGACGCTGACCCCGGTCTATGCCAGCCTGACCGTGGTGGTCTGGGTCATGCTTCTGATCGCGGGGGAATCGTCGTTGACCGCGTTGTGCCATGCGATGTCGGTGATGGCGACCTCGGGGATCTCTCCGGTGGGGGGGATGAGCGGCGCCGATGGCGGTATCGCGGGCGAGGCAATCCTGTTCCTTTTCATGTTCTTTGCGCTCTCGCGCCTGACCTTCTCTTCGGATACGGCCATGGTCCATCGAAGCAACCTGATCAGCGATCCGGAGTTCCGCACCGGCCTGTTGGTGATTCTGGGTATTCCGCTGCTGTTGTTCCTGCGGCATTGGCTGGCGGCGCTGGACGTGCAGGCCGATGGCGATCCGCTTCTGGCGCTGGAGGCGCTTTGGGGGGCGCTCTTCACCGTGATGTCGTTCCTGACCACCACCGGATTCGAGAGCGTCTATTGGGACGAGGCCGGGCAATGGTCGGGGCTGACCACGCCGGGGCTGATCCTGCTGGGGCTGGCGGTGATCGGGGGCGGTGTGGCGACGACCGCGGGCGGGGTGAAACTGTTGCGGGTCTACGCGCTTTATCTCAACGGGCTGCGCGAAATGGAGCGGCTTGTGCACCCGAGTTCGGTCAGCGGCGAGGGCCGCCGGACCCGGCGGATCCAGAAGAACGGCGCCTTTATTGCCTGGGTGTTTTTCATGATGTTCGCGCTGTCGCTCACCNNTGGGGCTGAGCTTCGACCAGGCCATCGTTTTGAGCATCGCGACGCTGTCCACCACCGGTCCGTTGATCGACGCGGCGGCCGACACGCCGATCCGGCTGGCCGAGCTGGGCGGATGGGCGAAGGGTGTCCTATGTGCAACAATGGTGCTGGGACGTCTGGAAACCTTGGCGATCATTGCGCTGATTACCCCCGATTTGTGGCGGAATTGAAAGGCCGGTTGTCCATTGACGACGCGTGACTGCGTTTTTCGGGTGGAAACTCCCTTCGGCACACTCCATACTCTGGCCGGAGGGGCGCGTTGGTCCGCAGCGCGTTGCAAGAACAAAGGCGAGATTTATCAAAAATGGCTTCGGACAGACAGAACCTGCAGGATGCTTTCCTGAATCACGTCAGAAAAACCAAAGTTCC
>NPIG01000593.1_pt1 | contig 26356 bp, 28 predicted proteins | sample 8637441 | NCBI WGS metagenome assembly NPIG01 (sample SAMN07420675, study PRJNA396082) | bioreactor metagenome | isolation source: sample BR6 brine-fed electro-methanogenic bioreactor BR | place: Japan: Kochi | collected 2016-06-14 | reverse complement strand
ATGATGTAGCCGGTTCGGACCCACCCTGTCCCTCCCCCACGAAGGGGGGAGGGGATCCATTGCCGGCACCCTCTTTCTCCCTCCCCCTTGATGGGGGAGGGTTGGGGTGGGGGTGGAACGGATAAACTTCCGCCGGTTCCCGCCAAGGATTCCGCGCCCGGTGGTGACGGGCTCAATTGGGGTGATTGGAGGACGAAGATGTGGCCAATCGTGGGCCGGTTTCCCTCCCGTCAATGAACGCCGGAGCCCAGGCCCGTCTTCCCGAGGCAGCATTTCTTGTACTTGCGGCCGCTGCCGCAGGGACAGGGGTCGTTGCGGCCGACCGCGTGGGTGACGGCGGCGGTGTCGCGGCGCAGGGTCTCGCTCACCTTGTCCACCCGCAGTCCGGCCTTCTGGAGCGCCGCCATCCTTTCCAGGTACGGCCGGGCATGGGTGAAGAACATCTTCAGCCCCTCGCAGAGATAGTTCAGCCCGGGCTCGCCGTCCGGGGTGCTCAGGAAGCGGTCCTTCGGGCAGCCGCCGTTGCACCAGGCCAGAACCTCGCAGGCGCGGCAGTACTGCGGAAGGCTGTCCCGCTTGCGGTTGGCGAAATCGCGCTGGGCCTCACTTTCCAGCATTTCGGCCAGCGGTGTCTCGCGGATGTTGCCGATCCGGTGCTCGGGGGTGACGAAGTGATCGCAGGAATAGAAATCCCCGTTGTGCTCAACGACGACGATGTCGCCGCACACTTCCCGGTGGATGCACAGCGCGTGCTCCCACCCCATCGCCGGCCGCAGCGCCTCCTCGATGTACTGGATGGCGATGCGCCCGACGTCGTTCCGCATCCATTCGTCGAAGATCGTGCACAGGAACTCGCCATAGGCCGCGGCCGGCACCGACTTTTCGTCGACGCCGCCGTCGCCCGCGGGAATCACCAGCGGCAGGAACTGCATGTACGGCACGCCGAGGTCCTTGAGGAACCGGTAGACCGCGCTCGGCTGGCGGACGGTCCGGTCGTTGACGACGCACAGCAGGTCGCAGGGAACGTTGGACTTCCGCAGCATCCTGTAGGCGGCCAGGACCTGCTTGTGGGTCGCCCGGCCGTTCCGGGTGACCCGGTAGCGGTCGTGCAGTTCCTTCGGCCCGTCGATGCTGAGGCCGATATGGAAGCCTTCCCGCGCGAGGAAGCGGCACCATTCCTCGTCGATCAGCACGCCGTTGGTCTGGATCCCGTTGACGATCCGGCGTCCTTCCGGCCGGTGCTTGCGTTGCAGTTCGACGACGCGGCGGAAGAAGTCGATGCCCAGAACGGTGGGCTCGCCGCCATGCCACGAGAACAGGATGAGTTCCGTCGGGCAGGCCTCGATGTGCTGGACGATATACGCCTCAAGCAGATCGTCGGCCATGCGCTGCGAGGATTGCGCCGGATAGAGGTCCTTCTTGACCAGATAGTAGCAGTAGCGGCAGCCGAGGTTGCACAGCGCCCCGGCCGGCTTGGCCATGACCTGAAACTCTCGCGATGCCGCCGCCATCAGGTCAACCCTCTCGAATCCCCCCGAAAACAAAGGTGGTGCGGGCGGTCGGACTTGAACCGACAAGGCCGAAGCCGGGGGATTTTAAGTGCGTTATGTGTAACGATATTAGCATTTAATATCAATGTATTATCGGCATAATATTAAATGCGTGTTTCGTTATCGTGTAACGCCCATCCGTCGTCCGCTCAACAAGAAGCACCGTAGAAACGGTGCCTCTCAAAGTGTGTATCCTGTTTAGCGGTTTTTGGAAACCGCCTTCAAAGCGTTATCGAGTTCACCGGCCTTCACGGCCTCGATGACGGTTTCGATGGTAGCGGGAAGCTTGTCCTTGCCGCCGACTTCAACGGCCTGCTGGCCCTTGGCGAGTTCCAGCACCTTGTTGCCGAAGCGGACTTCCAGGAACCAGGTGCCGCCAAGATTGTGCCAAAACCACTGGCGGACACGCTTCGGCTTTTCCACCTGCTTCCGTTCGCCGGTCTCGGCATCCTTCACGTTCACCATCCGCGTAAACTGGACGGGCTCGTCCTTCAGCAACCCATCGGCCAGCTTGGCTTGCTCACCCAGCTTGTCGATCAGCTTCTGGCGACGCATCATCACGGGATCGCGGAGCACTTCACGCTTCGCATCGGTGAGCTTCAACTTGGTAAGAACGGTCATCTTTCGTCTCCTTGTTCGAGCAATGTTCTCCATCGACGATAACGCCGTCGTTGCTGTTCGCAAGAACTCAGGTGAAGAAAAATGCCGTTAAATCAGGTCACTATGGGTTTTGTGAGTTAGCGGTCGTGATAAAACCCGCCGCTGATGCCCTGCGAGCGTCAAGCAGGGCGCATCTCGGATTTTGGGGTGTGTGGTGTGCTGTGAATAGAGTTGAGGGGCCTGCGGGGCTCTGAAACCCGATTGTTCACATAGACAGGCAAACGTCAGCCTGGAATCGGGATCGCATCGATTAACGATTCACACAGCTTAACCTAATAATTTCCCTTGGCTGCCTCACGCCAAGTGGAATTGGCAGCCTCAATATCACCGCTCGTAAACTGATTATAAATTTGATTACCAACCCTAACGAGCTGCTCAAGCTCCTCCTTCAAATTACCTAAAGGCGGCATTGTGTTTGGGCAGCAACTCCCATGTATTTTACCGGCAATATCTCGAATTGAGCTTTTGTTAATCATATTCCAAAAATATTCTGACGATTTTTCTTTCGAGTCTCCTCTCGATTTTGAAATTGCCAAGCATATTCCACCAGCAATGCCTACCGTCCTGTAGGCTCCCAAGACAAGAGCCTTAGCCTCTCCCTCATCGGCATTTCCCTGTAGAACCTCTCGATGTAGATAGGCGAGCCCGTATAGTGCCTCAATTTTTTCTAAAACCTGCAATGCTGAGGCGTAGGCATCCCCATCCAGCTCTTGTTCTTTGGACTGGTGACCCACGGCATTTCGAATCCAACCAAGCATGTTGCTCCTCCCTACCTTGATGTCTTCAAGGACAGCTCATTTGAATCCACGGAGTTGTCGTCAAAGGTCGTTGGATAACAGCCTGAGGTGACAACCTCCAAGTATTCCCTCCACTCGTCCATCGTGACATCATTCTTCGCGAGATTACAGCCCAAGTGCGTGATCTGGATGTTGTCGGCGGCGTAGGCCTTATTGCTGCTGTCAATCCGGTCACGCGACATTTGGAGTAGTCGGTTTTTTGGCTTGAGGGGGATTGGCCCTCCGCAAAGAGAACATTTGCCGCCCTGCTCGTCCCACTTTTCGTTTAGTATCTGGAACAACTCGGAGATATTCGGGGCGAACCGATCCGCGTAGGTCCCGGAATGCTCTTTTCCGGCACGTTTTACGTCCTCCTGAATGCCGAAGGCCAACCGTGACATTTCATCCCTTAAGTCCTTGTCGGAAGGGTTGAGGGCCAGGATGGCTTTGACGCGGGAACTGACTTCGATAGTAACGGGGTCAAGATCGAGGCCCAGCAGGTTGCCGATTTCCTCGTCTTTTACTCCAACGCATCTGCCCAACGAGGTGAGTTGGCCGAGGGAGCTGTACGTTTGCGGGGCGATATCCGACGCCAACGGGAAACCGATTACGTCATAGCAGGAAACAATCGGCAGGGACCATTGCCATCGTTCTCCCCACTTATTGACGGCCTTCTCCCAGGATTCTAAAGGCACGATGTCATCCGTGGCGATTGGAGCCCGAGGCTCAACGGAGATGACCGAAAGAAGCCTCCTGCGATGTGCTGGATCCTCTGTTTTTACAGGATGGCCGGTTCCAACATAGATGACGAAATCATGGTCGCGGCGAAACGATGCCATGAAATCGGACGCGATTTTTCTGCTTGAGAACGACAGTGCCGGCCAGTGCGATCCCGCAGGCCCAAATTCACTTTTAACGTAGAGCCTACTGTCCCGTTGCCACAGCTCTTTGAGCTTCATTCTCCCCCCGGTAGCCGCTCAAATTTGGCGGCATTTATTTGGGCAGCGGAGCCGTCACGAAAAAAGCCGAAAACCGGCCCGCGAAAACCTGCTCACACTTCCAATTATATGGTGTTTTCTTTCGAGTCCAAAATCAACCGGTCATTCGAAAGAAGGCTGCTCCATGCTCTCTTGAAGGGCTTTCTCATACATCTCTGTCCACACCCGCCGCACCAATGGGTGAAGCCATTCCGCTTGTTCGCGTAGTTCGCCAAATCGGCTGGTGCGATAGATTTCGTGCCGTGCCTTTAGATTGGTTGCCAGCCTCGCCAGCGTATCGACGCTTGGTTCCCGTCCCGTCGCCTTTATCATGCTGAAATATCGTGGCGACTTGTTCAGCCAGTTGGTAGAGAAATCCGTTTGATGGAAAACCAAGTTCTGCCGCCGCAATTCCTCATACGCTTCCTGTAGCACCGCCATCCATTTTGCCTCCGTTGTTGGAAAATTTGCTGTTCGTATTTATTAGGCGGACTTGCCGATTAGCGGGTAATCACACGGCCTATCGCGAAAAATTTTCCCAAAAGGATTTGAGGGCCTTTTCAGCCGGAAAAATGCTCAAAAGCCGAAATAGATGGCGGATGCCCAATGCTAAATACTTACGCACCGCTAACTCGTTAGCTGCTGATTTTATTGGAGAAATTTTCCATGAAATGCCGGAATTCATCACTCCGACCACTTCACCAAATTCTGCTATCACATGAATTTCGGCCCGTTCTTCTGTTGCTCGGAGGAAAAGCCAAAGATCAAATTTTGGTGGAGTTGAACGCGGAATACGAAAGCCGAATTGCCATCTGCCTGACCGAAACCACTCCACGGAAATCAATCAAGGAGATGCCAAAACGGTAATACCGGAAAACCAATTATTGATGTTTTGGTTTTGTCGTTTCTCCGAAACGCCAAAAGCTGATTGCGTTCGCTTTCACCTTTCTCGCTTCGCTTCGAAAGGTTTTGGCGAACTTATCAGCATTTTCTAATTTGATTTTTTCTTCATTTTCCATGCCGCAGGATGGTTCTCTATCCCCCCTGAGGCAGAAGTGAATTGATCAATACCAAGCCATAAAGATGGCTCGGTCCTTCTGCCTCAAGGGGGATGAATAACCACGGCCATGCCGCCGCCAGGCTTTATCTCTACGGCCCCTTGTCGTGAACAGGGGAAACGGTGAGCGGTGTGCCGATATTCTCCGCGTTTCTCACCCCGGGCCGCGTCCATCCAGACCGTTTCCAGTCTCACACGGTTATAGGCTCTCAATTCAATCGAGCCCACGCGTCGAAGCAAAACAGATAAAATTCTGCTTCAACCGAAGAACGGTCTCATCAGGCCGTCCTTCGTCCTTTCTCCTCGCTGTCGTCGCTATCGGTTGCGGCTTGGGCTGGCGGTTAAACTACTACTTTTTCGTTCCCCTATCTTTATCGAGGCGGATACCCGCATATTCAGAGCCCCTATAATTTGTTCCGACTTTTTATTTATACTAATTGGTTAGCAATTACGGTTTTTTTGCTCCAAACGAGCCGATTTGAAGTTTTTTTCAAAGACGCAGATATTGAAGGGATTGGGGTTAGCCGCTTTTCCGCCGATTGATGGCGGCCATGGCCATTTTGCTGATCCGGTCCTTGTCCTCAGCAGAGATTTCCGCAGCGTCGATCTCCAATGCGATCTGTCCACGAAGCGTTTCCAACTGCTGTTCCTGCTGTTGGAGTTCCAACCCTTGGATGTCGGAGTTGCCATACATGGCCCGAACCAAATCGCTATGCTTTCGGGCTTCCTCTCGACGTCGGTTCCGAATGTGTTTGAGGCGGTTGAGGTCACGTAGAGTAATTTTTCTGGCGTTCGTAGCCCATCGCGGCTTCTCACGAAGCCGATCATTCTCGGGATTGTATAGCCCGAGTGCCTTGAAATCGTCTGGGTAAAGCTCGAATGCCCGCATCACTAAATCCTCTGTTTCAATTATTTAGTTTCTTAAATTTGACGGGACACTGGTTCCCATATTCAGTTTGCGATTGAGTTGAAACGGCAATATATTGTGCTTACGAAGCGGAGGAAGAATGGACCAGATATCGCCGAAGGCCCCAAAAAAGAGAGAACGAACCAGTACAGTCGGGAGAGGGAAAGCGGTAACTCGCTCCGACATGCCGACGGAGCAATGCTGGTCTTCTGACGGAATTCAAGTTTATTTTGGCGACAGCTTAGACCACTACAGTTCGTGGGATATACCAACATGTATTGTTAGCGATGGTGGTTATGGTGTTTTAGGTTTTGAGGGAGACACATCGGATCACTTGGGTCTTCCGCAATGGTATGAACCCCATGTGGAAAAGTGGGCAGAGTTTGCGACGCCCCAAACAACCCTTTGGTTTTGGAACAGTGAAATTGGATGGGCAGCGGTTCATCCAATATTGGAAAGGCACGGCTGGCGTTACGTAAATGCCAACATATGGAATAAAGGAAAAGGGCATATCGCAGGAAATGTGAACACCGCGAAAATAAGACGTTTCCCAGTTGTAACAGAAGTATGTGTTCAATACGTATTTGAAGCCCGCATTGAAGGTCAAGCTCTGCGGGAATGGCTAATCTCTGAATGGAGACGCACCAAGCTGCCGTGGCGAAAAGCCAATGAGGCTTGTGGCGTAGCGGATGCCGCCGTTCGAAAGTATTTAGATCCGGGGCACCTTTGGTACTTTCCACCTCCTGAAATGTTTGAGCGACTTCAAGATTTTGCTAATCGAGAGGGTGACCCGTCGGGGCGTCCTTATTTCTCAATTGACGGACACACTCCTGGGACCGCTGAGCAGTGGGCAAAAATGAGGTCAAAATTTAACTGCCCTTATGGAGTGACAAACGTATGGGAAAGGCCAGCGTTAAGGGGTAAGGAAAGGGTGGTTATTCCCGGAGGCAGAGCCATCCATCTAAATCAGAAGCCGCTAAACCTCCTTACAACGATAATCGAAGCATCCACCGACAAAGGCGACGTTGTTTGGGAGCCTTTCGGGGGCTTGTTCTCAGGATGTGTTGCGGCACACCATTCTGGACGGCGTGCCTTTGGTGGCGAAATCGATCCAACTTACTATAGCTTCGGTTTGGAGCGTCTCAAGCAAGAAGCTGCTCAGCATCCTCTTCTGTAATATTAAGGTGCTTTGTAAATGCTTGTTTGATTGCGTATTCACTGCCTTTGCTCAACAACCTGTTCCAGTCACCTACTGTCATCCCTCGATACTTCGTGCCATAAATTTGGGTTTTGAATTGTTCAATTTCGGGATGAACAATTCTATCCATTTTCGCAAAATTGGTATCCAAGCGATATTTGAAGTTGCTCATAAGGTAACGAAGCTTTTCCTGATATTCGAGGGACAGGCTGTAAATACGTCCTTGAGCCCCCCAAGAAGACACGACTTTCTTCGCGTCAATGAGTTCTTTAGCACTTCCTTGAAATTTGTAACCTGCTGTATTGGTCTGCTGTAGGTTGCGAGTTCGATCGCTCGTGTCTTCTGGTTCAATCACAAGATAATCTGGAGGATTATGATAGTGATCGTCTCTTGCCTTGGCGACGGATATTCCCGATGTAATACAAACGCCAATAATTACCGGCTTTCCATAAATTAAGAACTCTGGCAACCACGACAGCATGGCGACATACGTTTGGTCACTATCAAAATGCTTCTGACTATCCCTAAATCTGGCGGTGATTTCTGTCGCTAGGGGAAACCAAGCTTTTATTTCGAAACCAGGGGTTGGCGTAACGCCCTCAAAAATGGCGTCTGGAAAGCCTGGGTCTTGGCGTATCCATTGTCCGACTTCACTGAATTCCTCCTGATCATTCAGAAACTCTACAGTGTTAAATTCAATCATATTTCCTAGAAGAGGCGACAATTTTGATATTACTTTTGCCAAATTGACAGCCGCTTCCGGAGAAATTGGTTTGCTCAATGTAAGAAGGTCGAATACGTGCCCTGACAGGCTCCTGATGTGGTCCCCACCAATACGCAACACATCTTGCGTTTCCATCCCACGCTCCATGATGTTGGAATTCTATTCTGAAAATCAAAAACATCACGGAATATACATTTTGTTAGGTCTTGTTGGAACCCCGCAGTTTCTGCGGGGTTCTTTCTTCGGTCGCTTTCGGCTCAATCTGGAAACATAATAAAAAGCGTGGAAAAACAGATTGTTATGAGGTTTCCGATGAGACAGGCCAAGGTTCCCAACGAAGCTGAGATGAAGCGACTGCTGGCCGTTGTCGAAGCTGGCAAACACGCCGCTCGCAATCGCGTTGCGGTGATGCTCTCCCATTTCGCCGGTCTCCGCGTTGGCGAAATCGCCGCATTGACGATTAGCGATGTCTACGACGAGGACGGTGCCCCGCGAGATCAGATTATGCTCAAGGCCGCATACACGAAGGGGCATCAAGCACGGACGGTGTTTGTCAGCGAGAGGCTGCGGCGAGAGCTGGTGAAGTTCGGTGCGTTCCTCGGCACGCTCCCGGCCAGCGATGCCCCGTTTTTGCGGACGCAGAAAAACACGGCGTTTTCAGCGAACACTCTGTGCCAGCTATTTGGAGAGCTTTACAAGCGTGCTGGCGTCGATGGGGCGTCAAGCCACAGCGGGCGTCGAGCATTCATTACAAAGCTTGCCCACAAGGGTGTTTCCGCAAAAGTCATCATGACGCTGGCGGGGCATAAGCACCTCAGCACCACGCAACGCTATATCGACGTGAACGACGAAATGCTTCGGGCGGCGGTTGAGGTGATATAAGCTGATTTGGCATTGTCTCACGGAGAGAGGCCCAAAATGCCATACGGTGATACGCTCGATAAAATCTTCGAAAAATATTTTGCTCCGGTCTGCTCTTCGCCGTTCACCTACAAAGGCAAGACCTATCACCCTGCCCCCCTCCGTGTGTCTCCCTTGTTGTTTCGAGGGTTCACATGCTCAGAATTTTGCGGTGCTTGCTGTAATGGGTTGTTCACCCTCGACTGCCTGCCGTTTGAGCGGGTTTTCGGTGATTTTGAAGAACGCACCGTTCTCGTCAACGGAAAGCCATATTCCGTTTTTACCAATTTCCAAAAAGAGAATACGACTGGCTCTTGTTCTTACTTGAACAGAACCAACGGTCGATGCGGCATCCACACTGAGAGCCCATTGGGCTGTGATTTTGAACTGATACGCTTTTTGATTTCAGAAACCCCAACAGCCCGCCCTCACCAACTGACCCAGAAGCTTTACGGCCGCGGATGGGCCATGACGAAGGTCGATGGAACTCGTGGGGCTGAATGTGAAATGACCCCTCCCGACGATCATTCAAAATTTGAAGTTTGGCGGAAGCTTCACCGCCTGTTGAGTTGGGCTCGGTATTTTGAGTTAGAAACACGCCTACCCCAAATCATCGATTGGGTTAAGACGGGCCCGCACGAGGACCCATTGATCATCTGATAGCAGACACCCGCCAGCTTAAACGCCTATTCCAGAATTGACCCGCTTTCGGCTTTCTGCCGAAGAATGAAGACGCCCAGATAGACAATCGGCGTGTCCAATGCTGCGATAGCTACCTTAGCCCCCCACTCGCCGTAGAAAATCTGCCAAAGCTCCGGCAATTCCAAAACCCCATAAAGAGCAATCCCTGTCCAGACAAACGTGTCAATCGCTTGCGAGATGATGGTGCTGCCGTTGTTCCTCAACCAAAGGAACCGCCCATTCGTGCTGACTTTAATTTTATGAAAAAACCAAACATCGAAGCTCTGGCTGATCATGTAAGCGATGACGCTTGCTACGATGATCCGGGAGCTTGAATTCATCACCTCCATAAAAGCTTTCTCGCCCTCCCAAAACGAAGCCGGCTTCCAATGGATGGAAACTTGGATCAGCAGGAAAACAACAACCAATGTGACAAAGCCAGCATTGACGACCTGTTGAGCAGCCCGCTTCCCATGAACCTCGGCGAGAATATCCGTGACGATGAAAGTGACTGAATATGCCAGCACTCCTGCCGTCACCGGGGCAAACCCGAAATCAATCATCTTCACCGCCAGCGGTGCGGCGATAATCAGCCCGCCGATAAAAATACCTGTGAGAATGAAAACGCCTTTTGGAATTTGACTATCCATACCCACCCCCCAAATGTTTTTGACGCCTTATAGACCTTCGGCTTTGAGCTTCTTCTCCTGGTTTATCCACGAGTTCAGCACCGTCGAAAGGTCTTCCTTCTCCCGCTCCAACCGCATGACATCTTCTTCGAACCAGTCATCCTGGCGAAATTGATCCTGGAAGAGCCGGTAGAGTGCCACCGTCGTTCGAACCGCCGGTATGATTGGATGCTTGGGATCATTCGGGACAACCGGCCACCCTGTGATGAAAGCATAAGTATGGCTGAGGTTGGCGTCCGTCTTTGCTCGTTCGTAGACGTAATGATGGCGGCGGAACCTCGCCTCCATCTCAGCGGCAACCGTAATGGCCCGCAATTTCATAAAGACATTGTTCGCGTAGAGAATTGCGTATGACAGATCATCAAGGTTCGCGATTTCGCCATGCTTTTCAGAAACACCGGCACCTTCGCAAATGATGTCACCGAAGCGGATACCGTGTGGTGGGCTGATGATCGGGCTTGCCGAGTAAGGATAGAATTCATCCGGCTTCACGAGATCAAGTTCGTCGCCTCGAAACTTATGTATCGTCAACGACAAAGCTTTAACGTCCCGAGCCCCTTCACGGAACCGGTTTCCAATTTTAATCTTGTTTTTGGAGTAGTCTTCCCACCACGGAATGTTCGGCCTGAAATAGGCGAGATCGGCTTCTGCCTTGCTCAGGTTTCTGTCGTTGACGAGAATGCGTTTTCCCCACCTACGGAGGATAACACCATCACTCGCCGCATCATGGGTGATCGTGATTTTGTGGTCCGCGACCCTGGTCAGTAGCCGCTGTAGGACGTAGCAAATCACAGAAAAATATATCGTTCCGTTTCCGAGCAGATGGATATACCGGACGTATTCAATTTCATTATTTCGAACAAGCCAGAGGAAGAATTTACAAAGGACGTAAAGATCCGAACAGGCGATGCCGCCGATGCCGAGCCCTACACAATGCTCCCAACGCATAAACCATTTGGTTTTCTCATACCACGCGACCATTTCTTCAAAATTTTGTCCCTGAACAATATTAAGAAACGGGACTTTTCCGGTCGCGTTTTCGCGGTAGAATTTTAAGCTATCCTGCGTCCAATCAACTGCCTCATCGAATGAGAACTTGCCCCATGTCGGCTTTTCGAGAATGAGGGCCAAGTCGGAGATATTCTCCTGCCAATGGAGCACTTTGGCTCTTAACTCATCGTCCTTCGTCTTATTGCCGGTCTTCCAAACACCCTTGCCGACCTGAAAGCCGCCGCTATCAACGAGAACAAACGAGTTCTTCCGGTCGCGGTGCCAAATCGAGTTTTCAGCCGTCTCCCACTTGTCCTCGTCCAGTTCAGCGTGGCCCGCACTGTAGAGACAAAACGGATAGTGAAAATAGGCGTGATTTGGGTTCGAGATGAAATCGAGTTGCTTCGGCGAATAGAAATTTGGCGTATAGCGAATTCCCTTCGGGCGAATTTCGCTAATCGTTTTTCCTAAAACCCTCGAAAACCCAGGATGGATCGCGGGAAGGTATGCCGGAATACGCGGGTCGTCGTATCGCATTGGATCACCTCGACGCTCCGCAAATTATTTGATTGTTGGAAGGAACACTGACCAAACGTAATCCCTATTTTTTGTCTCAACCAACGCCCCCTCCGCTGACACAGACACTTCGACGGCATCTTCGGCAAACACCTTGATCCGCGTCAAAGCCCTAGCAAGAAGGATGGTATCGACATGACTACCCGCCTTCCCAAAAGCCAGTGTGTCTTTGACGACTTGGACGGCTTGCCCTTTCGATGCTCTGGCACTTTGAGCCGCTTCGGAAACCTTGTCCTTCGGCAGCAGGACCGAAACAGCATTGGCCTTTAGGTTAGCGGCTACCTTTGGAACGTTCGGCTTTTCAAAAATAGCCCTTCTACGCTCACCGTCCTGATTTTTTATCAATTCAGCGTCAATGACCCATGTTGGATGGGCCTTAGCCTTCGAAACATCTTTTCCGCCGTTTTCAGTTTCAACGGCTTTATCCAGGCTTGGAACACCTTTAGGAGTGACCTCGACGACAAGTTTTCCGTCCTTTGAAGCGATCTTGCTCGCCACATATTCCCCGTAGACGGCCGAAAGCTTTGCCCACTTCTTAATGTCCCCGACTGACACGCAACAATCCAAGTCGGCCCCATAAGACGGATCGTATCGGGATGACTTAATTTGAGCGGCGTATGTCCGCCCTTCTTCATCGTCAACGACAATGGAGGCAACCACACCAGACCCGTCATTCTTGATCGAGGCGTTTGCGTCGTCAGGGAGCACTCCAGATAGCTTTAAGATTTCCAGAAATAATTCACCATGGCCACGGTCCAACGGCTTCCTCTTCCCGTATACCTTCTCAAGCCGATCATCGAGGTCTTTCTCTGCCGGGAAAATTGCTCGAATTCGCAACTCTCCAGCGTCACTTAACTCTCCTACAAGCTCGATCTTCCCAACTGGCAAGCCCAATTTCTCCCGATCAACCTTATAGGTCCTCGAAACCAAGTCACCGGCTCCGTCGGAAATGCTTTCGCTGAGATACGAGAGATAATTTCTTTCCCCGCCATCATCGCCTTTGCCACCAAGAGCCTTACGCATCTCGGAAATCATCCTGCTTTTCCCGAGTGCCAATAATTTCTGATTGATCTCTGCGGCAGGAATGCCGGTCTTATCAGCACCGGCCATGATCACAGCATAGCGGCTGACTTCCGGGGCAAGCGTAGGCTCCAAAATCCACTCTTCATCGCCCGATTTGCCATCAATGGACTTTTGAGCAAGGGCGAGCTTCGCAACCTTGATAAAGTATGCGTTTTCGGTGTCTCGGGTAGAAATGCTCCGCCGATTTAACTCGGCATTTAATGCTTCCTCGCTGTTCCGGTATTTTTCGGAAAAGGCATACATGGCCGATATAAAGGCATATTCCGCCTTGTTGTATTCATGCGTTCGCTGGGCAAGCTCGCCTCGAAGCTTCCACACCTTTTCAACATCGCTCTTGCTGATGACGGTCAGTTCTTTAGCCATGACGCGATCCTCCCGCGAGTTTGCGATACAGAGTATCCCAAACCGTGCTCCGAAAAAGCAATAGTTGCCTAGGCAAGTTGGAAAAATTTTAGCTGAAACACCCGTTCCGATCGAAGGACGTTAGGAGGCCCCAGACAATAGGCTTTCAACCACCGCTTCTTGGTCAAAAATGTCGATATCGCCGTTGCTAAATTCCTCAGCATTTAGCTCGTCTTGGAGTTCGACATAATACTGCTCAAGCATTTGCCAGCTTGTCCCCATATGGTGAGCAAGCTTCTCGCGGGTCACTTTACCGTCCATGATCTTCTCACTCGCGAAGGTGTGACGGATGCTGTAAAGGGAACGGCCCTCGCCTAAAGCGTTGTATCGCAGCCCTGCCTCCGTCAACGCGAAGGCAAACATCTCGCTCAATCCCATCGCTTTTCGCCCATCCGTCATTCGAAACAAGTGCTTTTCGGGGTCAATCGGATGGGTAAGAATGGACAATAGTTCGATAGCATCGAAAATACGGCTATCTGCGACAATCCGCCTTCGATGCTTTTCATTTTTCGTGTGGGTAAAGTCGATTTTGACCTTGCCAGTCTCCCAATCGATCTGCTTCCACTTTAGCTCATCGATTTCGCTTCCTGGCCGACATCCTGTGTAATAAAGGAATTGGACATAGTAGCTAAGGAGCTGCCGCTTATAGAAAGTCTCACTCCTAACACTGTCCAAATGCCATTTTTTTAGAAACGCGATAAGCTGTTCCATTTCCTCCGTCGTGAAACGAGGACGCCTTTTCGGCCTGCGGCCTTTGTCCTTCATCGTCAGCTTCGGGATGCTGGATCGTGGAATGTATTTCTTAATGGCGGCAAAATCCAACACCGCTCTCAGCACGACATTGTGATGGTTGATCGTTGATTTAGCTGAGATCTTCCCAGTCCTCATCAAACGCTTATGTTCAAACTCATCTATGGCCGCTTCATCGATAGCTGAGATCGGCTTCTTTCCCAATATTGGGATGAGCCAGTTGTCGATGATGCTGATGTAGGATTTATGGGTGACTTTACCGACCCCGTTTGCTTTGAGGTCATAGAGGCGTTTCTTGTAAGCCTCACATACTTGCTTGAATGTCCGTTCCAGATCGGACGGCAACCCAGCCTCAATCCTTGCGTGATAGCTGAAATAGATGTCTTTCGCTTTTTTTCGAGCGATTTCAATATCTTCTGTGTTTAGGGTTCGTCGTTCCCAAACGCGACTATCTTGTTTTGAACGGAAACGGGCTCGAAGTGCTTTCGTCGTTTTGTCTCTGGTTTCGATGATTAAATCGCCATCAACGAGCTTTTCAACGACTGGCAACTTACACACCTCCTCAAAAGGCTTTGTGTAACTGGTGCGGACGGCGGGACTTGAACCCGCATGGCCAGAGGCCGACAGATTTTCTTACCCTCTACGGCTTTCACCGCAACACCCCCTTGTGAGGCGTGTCTTTGTGGTCTGGACTATCCCTTCACCATAGCGACAACCTACGCTTTAGGTGCTGCCCGTCTAGTCTCTACACCTTCCCGTTATTTCGGGCTTGGCTCGGGATTGCCATCAGCCGAACTGTTAAGGTTTCCCCGACTTTGAGCAGTTCTACTCCTACCGTTTCCAGCAGGGCACTCAACCCTTCAAGTCTGTTGTGTATACCAATTCCACCACGTCCGCTAAATGCGTTGCCAAATACCCTATAACAAGAGGTCGATGATGTCAACAAGTGTGTAAGACGTGTAAGACATCGTGTAATTACATAACTATTTGATTTATATGTATATAATACTTTTTTTGTTTGTTTTTAAGTCCCCTGTGTTTACCAATTTCACCACGCCCGCTTGCGCGTTCCGAACCGGCTGCCGAAGGGTATCGGCGGGCTGCCCGAGGCGCAAGCGCGATGCCGATCCGCTGCGTTGAATTCACTGGTTCGCTTCACAGCGATCTTGCGCGAGCGGCCCAATCCAGGGTATTTCGGATGATTGGCCGGGTTATCGATACCGGTCGAATAATAACCGCCGGTCGCGATTCTGTCGGCAAAGGGGCCGATTCAGGAGGGACCCGTGACGCGGCGGAACGTAACCGAAACGTGGTCACCTCGTAGGGAGAGGCTGGATATGTTTAAAAAAACTTTGGCCCTGGCAGCCGCCGGGGCTGTCCTGTTCGCGTTCACCGCCGGCGCCAGCGCCGCAGAACTGTATGGGACCCTGAAGAAAATCAAGGAAACCGGAACCATCGTCCTCGGGCACCGCGAATCGTCGGTGCCTTTTGCGTATATCGGCCCGGAACAGAAGCCGATCGGCTACTCGATGGACCTGTGCATGAAGATCGTCGACGCGGTCAAGGCCGAGCTCGAGATGGACAAGCTTGAGGTCAAGCTGGTCCCGGTCACGCCGCAGACCCGTATTCCGCTGATCGCCAACGGCAACATCAACATGGAATGCGGCTCGACGACCAACAACCTGACCCGCCAGCAGCAGGTCGACTATGCCTACACGACCTTCATCACCGGCACCAAGCTGCTGGTCAAGAAGGCCTCGGGCATCAAGGAAGTCGAGGACCTCGCGGGCAAGGCCATCGCGCTGGCCCAGGGCACGACCAACGAGCGCGCGATCAAGGAAACCATCGAGAAGCTCGGCATCAAGGACGTCAAGATCCTCAACGTGAAGGACCACGCCGAGGGCTTCCTGGCGCTCGAGACCGATCGCGTCGACGCCTACTCGACCGACCACATCCTGCTCTACGGGCTGATCTCCAAGGCCAAGAACCCCGCCGACTTCGACGTCGTCGGCCGCTTCCTGTCCTTCGACCCGTACGCGCTGATGCTGCCGCGCGACGACTCGGCGATGCGTCTTGTCGCCAACAAGACCCTGGCCGGTCTGTTCGCCTCGGGCGAGATTCTGGACATCTACAACAAGTGGTTCATGAGCCCGATTCCGGGCGGCGCGCCGTTGAACGTGCCTGCCGGCGAAACGCTCGAGACCAACTTCGCGGTCCAGGCGTTCCCCAAGTAAGCGGTTTGGAAGAGGGCCGGGGCACCCGTCCCGGCCCTTTTTCCACCGTCCCGCTACCGCACGCCATCGGATAGCCAAGAATGAAATATAACTGGAACTGGGGGGTCCTGTTCGAGGATCCCTATTTCGATTGGCTGATCTCGGGCATCGAGTGGACGCTCATCGTTTCCGCCATCGCCTGGATCATCGCCTTCTCTCTGGGCTCGATCATCGGTGTCGCCCGCACCGTGGATTCCAAGCCGGTCCGCGCCGTCGCCACCGCCTATGTCGAGCTGTTCCGAAACGTCCCTCTGCTGGTGCAGATGTTCATCTGGTTCTACGTCGTGCCCGAGTTGCTGCCCGACGACCTCGGCCGCTGGATGAAGCGCGACATGCCCTTCCCCGAGGCCACCAGCGCTATCCTGTGCCTGGGCACCTACACCGCCTCGCGCGTCGCCGAGCAGGTCCGTGCCGGCATCGAATCGATCCCGCGCGGCCAGCGCATGGCCGGCCTGGCCATGGGCCTCACCGTGACACAGGTTTACCGCTACCTTCTGGTGCCCGTCGGCTACCGCATCATCGTGCCGCCGATGACCAGCGAGTTCCTGACCATCTTCAAGAACTCGTCGCTGGCCCTGACCATCGGCGTCGGCGAGGTGCTGATGCAGGCACGCCAGATCGAGAACTACACCTTCCAGGGATTCGAGGCGTTCACCGCCGCCACGCTGATCTACGTGGTGGTGACGCTGATCGTCGTCTTCGTCATGCACAAGGTCGAGATGAAGACGCGCATCCCCGGCTACGGCGTGCAGAGGAGTAAGTGACCATGCTCGGCTCCTTTGATTTCGGCGCCATCACCGGGTCCCTCGGCTACCTCTGGGACGGCATGCAGATCAGCCTGCTGCTGACCGGCCTCGCCGCGCTCGGCAGCATCGTGCTCGGCACAATCCTCGCCCTGATGCGGCTCTCCGGCGTCCGCCTGTTCCAGTGGATCGGCGCGACCTGGGTCAATTTCTTCCGCTCGCTGCCGCTGCTCCTCGTGATCTTCTGGTTCTACTTCCTGGTGCCGCTGATCGTGCAGGGCCAGGTCGACGCCTTCGAATCGGCGCTGATCGGCTTCGTGCTGTTCGAGGCCGCCTATTACTGCGAGATCATGCGCAGCGGAATCCTCAGCATCTCGCGCGGCCAGGCCTGGGCCGGCTACGCGCTGGGCCTGCGCTATTCGCAGACGATGCGCTACATCGTGCTGCCGCAGGCCTTCCGCAACATGCTGCCCATCCTGCTGACCCAGACCATCATCCTGTTCCAGGACACCTCGCTGGTGTTCGTGGTCGGTCTCGCCGACTTCATGACCTCGGCGGTGACCGTGGCCCAGCGGGATTCGCGGCTGGTCGAGCTCTACGTCTTCGCGGCGGTCGTCTACTTCTGCATGTGCTACTGCGGCTCGCTGTACGTCAAATATCTTCAGAAAAAGATGCACCGATGATCGAGATCCAAAACGTCAACAAATGGTTCGGGGACTTCCAGGTCCTCAAGAACAACACCAGCCGCGTCGCCAAGGGCGAGGTGGTCGTCATCTGCGGCCCCTCGGGTTCGGGCAAGAGCACGCTGATCAAATGCATCAACGGCCTCGAGCCCTTCCAGGAGGGCGTCATCACCGTCGACGGCATTTCGGTCGGCGCCAAGGAGACCAACCTGCCGAAGCTGCGCAGCCACATCGGCATGGTGTTCCAGAACTTCGAGCTGTTCCCGCACATGACGGCGGTCGAGAACATCTCGCTGTCGCAGATCAAGGTGCTGAACCGCACCAAGGACGAGGCCATCGCCCGCGGCCAGCTGCTACTCGACCGCGTCGGCCTCGGCGACATGGGCTGGAAGTATCCCAGCGAGCTGTCCGGCGGCCAGCAGCAGCGCATCGCCATCGCCCGCGCCCTGGCCATGGACCCCATCGCCATGCTGTTCGACGAGCCGACCTCGGCCCTCGACCCCGAGATGATCAACGAGGTGCTCGACGTCATGCAGGAACTGGCCCGCGACGGCATGACCATGATGGTGGTGACCCATGAGATGGGCTTCGCCCGCCGCGTCGCCGACCGCGTGATCTTCATGGACGAGGGCGAGATCGTCGAGGACGCCAAGAAGGACGACTTCTTCGGCAAACCGCGCAGCGACCGCGCCCAGCTGTTCCTGTCCAAGATCCTGCACCACTAGGCCGGATCGCAGCCGATACCAAGTGCCGGGGCCGCCATACGCGGCCCCGCGCCGTTTCACACGCTCCCAGGAAACGGGTTGACAGGCATGTGTTTAGTATCTAAACATATGCCGCAGCAACGCGTGAGATCCGTTCATGGACCCTGACAACCGCCAACAGCTTTTCGAGCTTGTCCATCAGGTGGGCAACCGTTTCGTCGCCCTCGACAAGGACTTGGTCGTCGTCCACGAGTCGGTAAAATTCCACACCTCCGAAATCGACCTGCTCGGCGTGGTCGCCCGCACGCCCGGCATCCATCCGACCGAGATCGCCCGCCGCCTCAACGTCACCAAGGGCGCGGTTTCCCAGACCCTGACCCGGCTGCTCCGGAAGCAAGCCATCGAGAAAAGGGCCGATCCGACCAACAAGGTGGCAGTGAACGTGACGGTAACGCCGTTCGGCCAGGGTGCGTTGGAAGCCTTCCATCGGCAGATCGAGGGGCAATGGCGGCAGTTCGCCTCCTATCTCGACGAACTGGACGGGCGCGACCACCAGGCCGTCACCGGGTTCCTGACCACGCTGAGGAACTTCCTGAACACCCTCGCGTGATTTTTTTACCCTTTTAGTTTAGGTGCTAAACTATTCTCAACCCGACAGAGGAGACCCCCATGGACACGATAAGATCGCAAAGGATGGCAAAGGCGTTTCTCGCCCGGAAACAACCTTTCAGGCGCAAGATCCAGGTCTACGAACGCCGGCTTGATGCCGAGGCCGAGTTGGTGTTCCCGCAGCTCTGCCCGACCCGCGAGGTGGACTGGATCGATGGCTGGGAAGCCGATCTGATCTGGACCACCACGGGATATGCGGAGCCCGACTGCATCTTTACCACCCCGCCCAACGCCATGTTCGGCGGCAGTCTGTGGGTTTTCACGCGGCTGGAGCCGAACCGGCTGCTCGAGGCCGTGAGGATCATCGAAAACAACGTCGTCGAACATCTGAAAATCGAACTCGAGGATAACGGCGACGGTACCTGCGCCAGCACCTGGACACTCAAGTTCACTGCCCTCAACGAGGCCGGGAACGCTTTTGTCGATGCGCTGCCGGAGCACGACCAGGCATTCGAAGGGATCCTCAACGGGTTCGACCATTTCCTGGCCCACGGCGAACGGCTGTCCGCCGCCCACCGCTGAGCGGGGGTTCCGGACAGGGGGCCGCCCCGTGCGGCCCCCTCTTCCCGCCGATGGGAGTTGCGGCTGTGCGTGCGGGGGCGTATGCAGGCGGGAAACCAGCCGGAGAACACGCCCATGGCCAAGGTCGAAAGCCTGCACGGAACAACGCCCGCCGAGATCTTCCAGAGCGGCATCGAGAGCATTTCCGACATCGAGGCTGTTGCCCTCGCCGTCCAGTGGAAGGACGGTTCCGTCACCACCGGCTGGTCCGACGTCGATGCGGCGACCCTGGCGCTGATGGTCCTGGCCCTCGACGAACGCCAGCGCGAATCCCTGCGCGAAAGCGACGACTACTGAGGGGCCTGCGGCCTCCATTGATCCCTCCTTCCTCGATGCCAATATCCCGGAAAGGTTCCGACGGCAGGGAGGAAGGGAAGAACCATGAACGAAGACCTGACCGAAGCCGAACTCGACGCCCTGGCCGAGATCGCCCGGAACGACCCCGACAGAATGATCCTGGCGCCGGAACACCGGAGAAAACTGGTCGACCTGGGTTACGCCGAGGAACGCCACTACGGCATCATCGCCACCGGCAAGGGCCGCCTGAAGCTGAAGGCCGCCGGCCGCGCCGATTCCTGAAGCCTATTCCGCCCTTCTATTCCTCGGACCAGTTGCGCCGCAGCTTCTCGCCGATCAGACAGTCGGTGGGGCCGCGCTGCGCCGGGATGACGAGTCCGTCCCAGGCGGCCGGGACGATTTCCGCCTCGGGTGCGCGCCCGGCGATTTCCAGGATCAGCTTGCGGCGGATGGCGCGGGCGAATTCGTCAGGGTCGTGCACGCCGACCACGAAGGCGCCACGGCCGCCGATGACGCAATCGCGGTAGTAGCTCTCCAGATCCGCCCCCAGGGCCCAGGTCCCGCGCCCGGCATGCAGCATGATCGGCAGACCGTTGATGACGATGCCCTGGGCCACGACCCGGTCGCGCACCTCGACCACCGGCCGGCCGCGGTTGTTGGGCCCGTCGCCGGAAACGTCGATGACCCGCCGCGTGCCCTCGAAGCCGTTGTCCTCGAAGAGCTTCGACGCGAAATCGATACCGCCCGAGATGGAGGTGCCGCGGATGAGGGCGATCGGCGTATCGGCAAGGGTGTCGGCGAAGGCGGTCGCGCTCTCCTGGCCGTCGATGACCCGCCAGGGCACGGCGATCACCTGCGATTCCGCCCCGGCCCATTCGACATAGGTCAGCGCGATGCGGCCGGTATAGCCGCCGCGGATGACCCGCACCACCTGCGGATGGGCGATGGCGGCGATGTATCCGAGACGCTGAAGGGCGTGCTCCTCGTCGTCCATGGAACCCGAGACGTCGACGGCCAGCACCAGTTCGAGATCGACGGTCTCGGCGGCGGCCGGCCGCAGGATCGATAGGCAGAGAAGGCAGAGAACACCCAGAACCCGTCGGATCATGACCCGGACTCCGCACGCCGCCCGGCGCATGGGTGTGCCGGGACGGTCACCACATGGCCGTATCCTCCCAGCTTTTCAGATGGGGACGGGTAGCGGGATGTCCAGACGGTGAATGACGGAGATCAGCGTTGCAGGTTCATCCGGGGCGGCATGGATGTGCCTTTCGGGCTGTTCCTTGCCCGTAAAAGCTCGCCCTGCACATCGGCGAAGGTCGGCACCAGGTCCTGCTTGGTCAGGGCGCGCACCTTGAGGTAGATCCTGTCCCCTGTCCGTGCGGCGTAGCGGAGCGCCTCGTGCTCCTCCTCGGTCCGGTTGTTGACCCCGATGAGACGGGTGCGCCGCAGGGTCGGAGACTTCAGGTCGTCGGTGATCCCGTTGCGCGGCTGCCATGGCGACCAGTCCGCCGCCTTTCGGGAATCGCGCTGAACCCCGCGGCCCGCATTGTACGCGGCCATCACGTTGCGGATGGCGATGGGGTTCCCGGCCCGCGCCCCCTTCAGATACCATCGGAAGGCTTCGCCGTGATCCGGCTCGCCTTCGAGACCGATGGTATACATGGCCCCCAGGTTGTTCATGCTCGGCGTAAAGCCGGTCTGAGCCGACCGGTGATACCAGGCGGCGGCCGCCTTGATGTAGGAGGCCTTGTCGTCGATCTTGTAGTTGCGCGGCGACCGGGCTGCGCCCACCTTGTCGAGGGGCATGCCGGACTCGTCCGCGATGAGGACCCGCATCTCCTCCTGGAAGTGATCGAGCACCAATTCCTCATAGACCCAGGCCAGATGGAACATCGCCCTCGGGTCTCCGGAGCGGCTGGCGCGCAGGTACCAGTAGCCGGCCTGATTGAGGTCGTCACGCTGCGCCCACATGTGGCCCGCCGCCCGCATCCGCGCCGGGCAGGATACATCCGTCGTGTCGTCGGGACAGCGTACCTCGAGCACCAGATCCATGATCCAGGGCAAACCCGCATACCCGCTTGCCCCGAGGATGGCGAGAACGACGATGGTGACCAGGAACTTAACCATTGAGGCCCCGTGCTAGCCTGGGATCACCCCTTCGGGCGGGAGGCCAAGGCCGCCTCCCGGCCGAAGGTACCGCGGCATCTACAACCGCAGGTCTATTTCTAGCATCTGCCGGGCGATCTTCGAATTCTATTATTTATTGATAAATTCTGATTATTTTTCCGGAATACGGGCATTGCCGCGACTCAACGGGGAAACCGTCAGCTTGAGCGGCTCGCCGGTTCGCGCCGCGAAACGAATCCGGTCCTGTATCTTGGCCGGACGCTCGGGCACGCCCCACAACAGGGTACGATCGAGTGCCGGGCTCTTCAGGTCGTCGGTAAGCCCGTTGTCGGGCCGCCAAACCGCCCACTTGTCCGCCTCGGCCGGATTGCGCGCGGTCCCCCGGCCGAACAGATAGGTCAACATCAGGTTCATGCTTCCGATGGGATTGCCGGCCCGCGCCGCCGCGAGATACCAGCGGAACGCCTCCTTGTGGTTCGGTGGCGCGTCGAGGCCGAGCGAATACATCAGTCCGAGGTTGTTCATGCCCGCGGGGAAACCGGCTTCGGCCGATTTGCGGTACCAATCGACGGCGTAGCCGGCGTACTTGCGTCTGTCGGCCTGCAGGACCGCTGCGGAAGCTCCGGACGGCGCCGGGCTTTCGAGCGCCGCGCCGATCTGATCGTACAACCGCCGCTGCACCTCCTCGCGGTGAAGGGTCAGCGCCGTTTCCTGATAGACCCAGGCCAGGTGGAACATGGCTTCGGGATCGCCGGTACCGGCGCTGCGCAGGTACCAGCGGCCGGCCTCGCTGAGGTTGCCGCGCCGTGCCCACCAGTGGCCCTGCGCCCGCAGGGGCACGGCACAGGCCGACGCCCTCGTCCCTTCCGGGCAGACCAGGTCGAAGGCCACATCGGCAATCCAAGGAAAACCCAGATACCCTGCGAACCCGAGTCCGGCCACGAAGACAAGGACGGCGAGGAGCTTCCGCCCGGGAATCCTGTCGTTGCCGAACATCATCCTTTTTCGACGGAAGGCCATGGCCGTCTCCCGGTTGGCGGGCGAGCGCCGCCCGCAAGTCCCGCGATGCGGGCAACAGCACCTACGTTCTTAACACCTTCCGGGTCCTCCCCGAATTGTATTATTTCTCGGCAATTTCAAAGGAATTCACCGGATTGTAGGCATCCCGTCGTCATGCGAAGCGGACTCAGGCGGCCTCGGCCCGGCTGACGTCGGTAACCACGATGAAGGGGTGGCCGTCCTCGAAACGGACCTTGGCATCGACGCCGTAGACGTCCGAGATGTTCGACGGTGTCAGAACCTCGGCCGCCGTGCCGGCGGCGAAAATCCGGCCGTCGCTCAGCAGCGCCATGCGGTCGGCGAAGCGGGCCGCCAGATTAAGGTCATGGGCGACGACGACCACGCTGACCGCCGACGTGTCGGCCAGCCAGCGCACCGTGCGCATGACCTCGATCTGATGACGGATGTCGAGGCTGGCCGTCGGTTCGTCGAGCAGCAGGATGCGCGCTTCCTGCGCCAAGGCCCGGGCCAGCAGCACCCGCTGACGCTCGCCGCCGGAGAGATGCCGGAACGAGCGTGCCGCCAAGGATTCCAGATTCATCAGCCGTAGGGATTCTTCGGCCTTCGCTCGGTCGGCCGCGCCGGCCCGCCACGACGAATGCGGCCGCCGCCCCATCAGCACCACGTCGAGCACCGAGATGTCGGCGTCGTCCGGCGTGGTCTGAGGGACGTAGCCCATGCGCCGGGCGATCTCGCGGGTCGCCAGGGCGGCCGCGTCGTCCTCGCCGATCCACACCGCGCCCGCCGACGGCTTCAGGATGCGGTTCAGGCATTTCACGAAGGTAGACTTGCCCGAGCCGTTGGGGCCGATGATCGCCAGCACCTGATGCGGCGCCAATTCCATGTCGACCTCGCGCAGCACTTCATGGCTGGGATACGAAAAACAGAGGCCGTCGACCCGGAGCTTCATGGCAAGCGTCTCCCACGGCGGATCAGGACAAGGAACAAGGGAACCCCCAGAAAAGCGGTGACGACGCCGATCGGCAGCACATTCGGTTTGAGAACCGTCAATGCCACCATGTCGGCACTCGCCAGCAGGATAGCTCCGACAAAGCCCGAGGCGATCAGGCCGAAACGCTCGTTCGCACGTCCGGCCAGCTTGACCACATGCGGCGCGATCAGCCCGACGAAGGCGATGGTGCCGACGAAGGAAACCAGGCAGGCGGTGGTCAGCGAGCAGGCTACCATCACCCCCATCCGGGTACGGTCCACGTGCACCCCCAGGCTGGCGGCGGTGTCGTCGCCGAATCGCAGGATGCCGATGTCCCACCCCTTGTAGACGAGATAGGGCGTGGCCACGGCGAGGGTCGCGCCCAGGGCGCCAAGCTTCGACCACGAGGCCCGGCCGACGTCGCCGATAAGCCAGAACACCACCGACTGCACCGCGTAGGGATCGCCGAGGTATTGCAGCAGGGTGATGCCGGCCGAGAACAGGAACATCATGGCGACGCCGGTGAGGATCACCGTTTCCGGGCTCGAGTTGTCGCGCACCGAGAACAGCAGCACCAGCGCAGAGGCGATCAGCGCGAAGAAAAAGGCGTTACCGACGATCATGTACTGCTCTGACAGGATGCCGATGCCGAGCACGATGGCCAGCGACGCCCCGAACCCCGCCGCCGCCGAGATGCCGAGGGTATAGGGGCTGGCCAGCGGATTGCGCAGCACCGCCTGCATGGCGAACCCGGCCATGCCAAGACCGAAGCCGGCGAGATCGGCCATCAGGATACGCGGCAGGCGGATGTTGACGACGACCGTATGGGTCATCTTCGGCACGTCGAAGGTCCCGGGAACAGCCCATTCCGCGACCGCACGGGCCGCGTCGGTAAAACCGATCCCCGCCGGCCCGATGGTCGCCGCCCACAGGCCGAGGACGACCACCGTGGCGGCAAGCCCGGCCAGGATCGCCGCCTCGGTGACCAGGGCGGCAGCCGTTTCCGAACCCGTAACCGGAACCGCCCCGGTATCAGCGGATGAAGCCAAGCTCTTGCCCCCGCGCCGTCCACAGGCCCGGCTTGCCGTACAGGCGCTCGTAGATGGCGTTACCCTCGGCCACCGGATCGAGATTCTCGAACTTGTCCGGGTGGAACAGCTTGGCCATGTACAGCATCTCGGTCAGGTTGCGCGGCATGTGCCAGCCGCTCTGCATGCCGAGAGTGTAGGACACCTGTTTCCTGACCACCGCATTGACGTCGGTCATGCGAGGATCCTGCAGGATCTGTTCGATCTTGACCCTCGAGGTCTTCGGGGTGCCGTGGATCAGGATGAAGTCCGGGTTCCACACAACCACCTGTTCGACCGGTACCTTGACCGAGTAGCCGTAGACATTGGCGGTCTGTCCGGCTGCAATATTGATCCCGCCGGCCGCCTCGACCGGATCGTAGTAGATCGGAATGCGCGAGACCCCGTTCCAGAAGCTCCAGAACAGCAGGTGCACGCGCGGACGCTCGGCCTGGGGAATGGCTTTGGTGACGGCCGTGACCCGGCCGATGACCTCGTCCATGTAGGCGAGCGGTGCGTCGGCCGCCTCGGGGACGCCCAGCGCCTTGGCGGTCAGCCGGTAGTTGGCCCGCATGCCGTCGAACTTGGTCAGGGTATGCAGGCACATCACCGGCACGCCGGTCCGCTCCTGGATCGAGTTGGCCAGTTCGGTCCCGTAGCCGCCCCAGGTCAGGATCAGATCCGGCTGCAACGAGACGATCAGTTCGATGTTCGGCTCCTTGGTCTCGCCGACTGCCGGAACGTCATGCGCATCGAACCAGACCATGCGGTTGATCATGTCTTCCGCCGACTGACGGTCGACTCCGACTAGGCGGTCGGCCATGCCCATGGTCAGCATCACGGTGGTCGTTTCCTTCATCAGCGAGACCACCCGCTTGGCCGGGCCGGGCAACGTGACGGTGCGGTCGTTGCGGTCGACCAGGGTGATCGGAGCCGCCTGGACCACAGGTCCGACCAGGACCGCAGTCACTACGGCGAGCAAAAGCAGGCGTAAACGCATGGTCGTTTCCTCTCTTCGTTTTTTTCAGGATGCCACCACGAGCATGGCGATCGATTGCCCCTGCCGGAGAACTAGGCGGCCTCCCTCGCGATAGAGGCGAGGTTCCAGGTAGCGGCGCGCCGCGTCTTCGGCAGGGGCGGAAGTGAAATCGAGTCCGGCATTGACGAGCAGCCAGCCGACGGCGTCGTCCAATGTCTCGAAGGCGATGGAGGTGCTGTAGCTGCCGACCTCGACCGCCGGCGAATGCCCCATCCGGCGCAGCAACGCCTCGATCATGCGATGGTCGGGACCGGGATCGAACGGCTGGCCGTCGACCAAC
>NPIG01000500.1_pt1 | contig 26391 bp, 21 predicted proteins | sample 8637441 | NCBI WGS metagenome assembly NPIG01 (sample SAMN07420675, study PRJNA396082) | bioreactor metagenome | isolation source: sample BR6 brine-fed electro-methanogenic bioreactor BR | place: Japan: Kochi | collected 2016-06-14 | reverse complement strand
CGCTCGAACCCGAGATTGTCGGGCACCTCGACCTCATCCGCATCGGCGCGAACGAAGAGCAAATCAGCACCGCCGCGGTCCGGCGCGCCGCGTTTGAGGCGCTCGACGTCATTGCCGCGCACGGCGCGCTCCTCGATGTGAACACCTGCGGTTTCCGCAAGGGCTTCGCGCGGCCCTATCCCGCGCCCTGGCTGGTGCGGGCCGCCCGCGAGCGGGACATCGGCTTCATCTTCGGCGACGACAGCCACGCCGTGGCCCACGTCGGGCACGGGCTCGCCGAATCACGGGATTACCTGATTGACCTGGGCGTGAAGTCGGTGGTGTTGCTCGACCGCGCGCCCGGCGGCGGCCTCACCCGCCGCGAGGCGCCGCTGCTCTGATCAGACTCGTGCCCGCCGTCAGCGCAACTGGAATGCGTAGGTGCCGGCGCCGAGATTGAACACGTACTGGCTGTCGGTCATGCGAATCGGTTTCGGCACCTCTTCCCCGTTGACCAGCGCCTTGCCGAGACGTGGCACCACAACGCGCGCCGTGCTGTTGGGCGGGATGGTCACCGTCAGGTCGAGACCGTCTTCGGTCTTCTCCCACGCGCTCGCGGCGCGGCCGCGCACCGTGTCCACATGCGCCTTCGCCCGGGCGAGCGGCCCTTCCACCTGCGGCGCGATGCTGAACTGGCTGTAGCCGGGCGAGGGCAGCTTGTTGATTCCCGCCACATCGCCGAAGAACCAGTCGACAATACTGCCGAACATCTGGTGGTTGTGCGAATTCATGCCCCGGCCGGTCTCGAGTTTCCACAATTCCCACAGCGTGGTGGCGCCGTTCGCGAGCATATAGCCCCAACTCGGATAGTCCTCCTGCATGGAAACGGTGTAGGCCAGGTCCACATTGCCCGAATCGGTGAGCACGTCGAACACGTACTTGGTGCCAAGAATGCCGGTGGCGAGGTGGCCGCCGCGTTTCTCCATGATTTCGCGCTTGAGGTGGTCGAGCGCGGACTGGGCGTGCTCGCCCGCAATGCCGAGATAGAGCGGGAAAATCTGGGCAAATTGCGTCCCGTTCTCATAGTAACCGGCGTCCGCGTTCCAGAACGCGCGGTTGTAGGCCTCGGCAATGGCCTTCTTCTTCTGCGTCCACACGCTGCGCTCGTCATCCTTGCCGAGCACCCCCGCGAACTCCTCGAGCAACTCCGCCGTCCAGTAATAACAGCCGGTGCCGATAGGCGGCATGTCGGTCTTCTCCACGCCGACCCAGTCGCCGTAGTGCGTGTACTCGAGCACACCGTCCTTCGCCTTTGCCTCCAGGGTGCCGAACCAGCGCACGATGTTGTCGTAGTGCCTGGCCACAGCGCGTTCGTCGGCGTAGTACCGCCACAGGTACCAGACGGTGAGCGGATAGGCGATGGCCCAGGGCGGCGAGCCGTCCTGACGGCCCCAGATGTGGGGCGCCGTGTCGGGCACGTGCCCGGCGTCGTCCTGCGAGTTGGCGATGACCCGCAGCCAGTTCTCGTAATAGGCCGCGAAATCGAAATTGAGAATCGACGTCTCGCCGGCGAGATGGGCATCGCCCATCCACCCCATGCGCTCGTCCCGCTGCGGGCAGTCGGTGGGGATGCTCATGTTGTTGCCGCGAATCGACCACAGCGTGATGTCGCGAATGCGGTTGTACAATTCGCTGGAGCATTCAAAGGCGCCGGTCCGCGCGAAATCCGTGTGCACCACCTCGGCCGTCAGTTTGTCTTTTGTCAATTCGCCGGGATACCCGGTGATTTCGGCATAGCGGAACCCGTGCTGGGTAAAGCGCGGCGCGTAGACCTCCGTGCCGCCGCCCTTCAGGATATAGGTGTCGGTGGCGCGGGCGTCGCGCAGGTTCTCCATGTTCAGCGAACCGTCTTCGTACAGCAGCTCGGCGTGCTTCATGGTCACGGTCGTGCCCGCCTCCCCTTCGACCGCGAGCCGAATCCAGCCGGTGAGATTCTGTCCAAAATCCACTGTCGTCGCCCCCCCGGGCAGCGGGGTCAGCGACTTGGCCCCAATGGTCTCGACCATGCGAATGGGCGGCATGGTCTGGCTGTCCATTGCCGCGGGCGGGGCCTCCAGGAGCGCCGCGGCCGCCCACCCCGAATCGTCGAAGCCGGGGCTGTTCCAGCCGGGAATCTCCTTGCGCGCGTCATAGGTCTCGCCGTGGTACAGGCTCTCCTCGACAATCGGGCCTGTGCTCCACCGCCAGCTTTCGTCGGTGGCGACGGTCTTGGTTGTCCCGTCTTCATATTCGATGTGCAGGTGCAGCCAGGCCGAGCACGTACCGGGCCACCAGCCGTGGCCCACCATGAATCCCGCCGCGTTCGTGCCTTTCCTGAGCAGTCCGGTCACGTCATAAGTACTGTAGAGTGTCCGTTTCCGGTGCACCGTGTTGCCCGGGTCGAGCACGTGGTCCCCCACGCGCTGCCCGTTGAGATACAACTCGTAGTAACCCAGGCCCGACGCGTAGGCCCGCGCGCGCGCCAACGGCTTCGCCACCTCGAATTCCTTGCGGAACAGCGGTGAAGTCCGCCGCCCCCGCTGCGACTCCCTCACGCCGTCCACCAGGTTGTTCAGGCGCCACGCGCCCTCATCGAGACTCGTCGCCGCCTGCACCGGCTTGCCCTCGGCGAGGTTCGCACCGTCGGGCCCGAGCACCTCGACTTCCGCCAGCGCGAACAAGTACTTGCCCTCGCCGTTGCCGCGCAGCATTGAGACGTTCAGCCGCACGAATTGTGCCTGCCGCGGCTCGAAGTCGAAGCGCACCGGCGCGTCTCCCGGCATCGGCTGGTCCTCTCCGCTCCGGTCCACGACGGTCTCCGCGTCGGGCTTGCCCGTGGTGTCCGACAAGGTGACGGTGTAGCGCACGGGAAAACCGAAGCCGGGCTCATCGCGTTTCCAGTCAAAGGGATGCGCCGGGTGCAGCACCACCGCGGCCACGCCGGCGGGCGCGCCCAGGTCGAGCTCGACCCACTGCGGCACGTCCGGCTTGTCGAAAAGCTGCGTGTGGCAACCGTTGTGGTCCTTCTCGTCCTCGACGCAGCGGATCCAGGCTGCGTCCCAGCCGGTATCATCTTCAAGTAACGCCGTCTCAAACCAGGCGGGCGCGCTCCACGGGCTCTCGGCGCCTGTGCCGTCCCAAAGCCGCACGCGCCACCAGTAGCGCGTGAAACTTCGCAGCGGCGGGCCGGAGTAGACCACGTGCACATTCCTGTTCGAGTCAACCTTGCCCGTGTCCCAGACCCCCGCGCCGCCCTTTTGCAGGGATTCCGCACTGGCGGCCGCCTGGAGCTGATAGGCGGTCTGATGCGCGCCTTCGGCGTCATCGCGCATCCACCAGCTGAACCGCGGCGCCGGCGTGTCTATGCCGAGCGGCTGCTCGACATACTCCGCGCGGAGGTGTTCGGGCGCTTCGGGCGCGGCAAAGCCCCCCGGCGCCAGGCAGAGACACCACACCGCCGACAGGGCGCACAGAATTGAACAGCGCATGATAGCTTCTCCCACTTCCCGGCGCGCAGACAACACGCGGAGATTCCCGCCGCGGCACACAATACCCCCCATGCCCGCACGCGTCAACTGGCGAGGTCGGCACGCGCGAACACGGCCGACTCGCGGACGGAGCCGTTTAATTCGTGGATGGACACCTCGATGCCCGCTCCGCTGACGCGCAGCACCGCGTAGGAAGGGTGCTCGCCTCGGTGAATGCTGCCCTTGAGATGCCCCGGGTTCACGTGAATTACCCCGTGCTCCACCTCCACGCCTGCCTCGTGCGTGTGTCCCACCAGCACCACCTGCGCGGTGCGGCCCGGACCGCGGATATCGCGCACATCGTGCGCGAACGCCACTTTCACGCCGTCCGCTTCGAGCACGCGCATATTCGGCACGCGCGGGTTGCGGTAGGCCGGGCACCACAGCCCCGGCACCTGTTCCACCGGATAGCCGGCCATGGCCAGTTCTTCGCCGTCGCGGTAGTCGTCGCCGAGATGCACGATACAGTCCGCCTTCGACTGTTCGGTCAACTGCGCGGCGGCCCTGTGCATCAACGCCCGGTTTCCATGCGTGTCGCTTATCACGCCGATAATCATCGCGTCCCCCTCACGTACTGCCCGTACATCCGCTCGCAAGACTCCCTGTCCAATGCCCGTTCCGCCAGCACAATCCGGCAACGCACCTCAAACGGCCTGCCGCCGCCAAACTCCTGCTCGAACCAGGCGCCCACGCGCCCGTACCGCCGCACAGTATACACCGGCCGGCCGGCCGGGTTGTCAGGCGGCGTCATGTGCAGCAGCCCGTAACGGCGGCCGCCCGCCTCCGCGCTCAAGCACGCCCACCACGCTCCGGGCGCCGTGCCGTCGTCCCGCATCTCGACACCCTCGGCCAGCACGACCTCCGTCGTTTCCGGGTGATCCGTTATCTCGTCGGAAAGGCGGACATGCACCCCGCCCTCGTGGGGGCCGCCGCCGAGCGTGACCACGCCCGCCAGCGCGCGCAAGTGCGATGTGAAATCGAAAATGCGCAGGCCCTCCGGCCCTTTGCCCGCAGTAATCGTGCGGGTCTCGTCGATAAACGGCTCATTCTGAAGACTGAACCAGCGGATGTGCTCCACCTGGCGCGCCCTCTCCGGCCCCATCTCGATGTGCTGCCAGTTCACATGCTGCTGATAGCAGTTCACCATCGACCAGGTATCGTAGTCCTTGCCGTCGACGATGGTGTCGGCCCAGCCGATGAACAGGCCCCGGTGATGGCTGTACTTGCCCCCCGGCCCCTTCGTGAGGGCGCCGGCCTGCGAAAAGCCGTTGAGGTGCGTGAACACGCGGCAGGTCGCCTCCTGGCACTCCGGGTCCCAGGTGGCGAATGGAGTCGTCACTGTTTCGAGCCAGGCGGACTCCCCCACGCGGAGCACCTGCGACACGCGCGCCGGACAGTTCTGTCCCGCGCAAACCGGCGCCGCAAAGCACAACGCCGCGAATGTGCACAGCAAACGCATTGCCGCCTCCCCTGTTCCGTCACCCGCAACCATGCCTGCGCCCTCATTATACCGCGCTCCGGCAGTGGCCGGGCAACCGCCTCTTGTGCTATATTTGCGGGCATCTTTCCAGGCCGGAAAACGGCCCGACAAGCAGTCGGCCGGACCGATTCCTCAATACACCCCGCAGCCACTGGAAACAAGGCGGATATGCACAGGGATTTCGACGTTATCGTGGTGGGCGCCGGGCACGCCGGTATCGAGGCGGCGCTCGGCTGCGCCCGTATGGGCCGCCGCACCATGCTCGTCAGCATGCAGCTCGACAGCATCGGCAAGATGTCGTGCAACCCCGCTATCGGCGGCACCGCCAAGGGCCAGCTGGTCCGCGAGATCGACGCGCTCGGCGGCGAGATGGGCAAGTGCATCGACCGCACGGGCATTCAGTTCAAGATGCTCAACCGCTCGAAGGGGCCCGCCGTGCATTCGCCGCGCGCCCAGGCCGACCGCGCCGCCTACCAGTACGACATGAAATACGTCTGCGAGTCGCAGGACAACCTGTGGCTGAAGCAGGCGGAAGTGGCGGAACTCATTGTGCACGGCGGCGAAGTGGCGGGCGTTGTCACCGCGCTGGGCGACCGTGTCACCGCCCGCGCCGTCGTCGTGTGCACGGGCACGTTTCTCTACGGCCGGCTGCACTACGGCATGACCCAGGTCAAGGGCGGACGCGGCGGCGACAAGCCCTCCGACACGCTCAGCGACTTCTATCGCGCGCAGGGCTTCAGCGTCGGCCGCATGAAAACCGGCACCTGCGCGCGCATCCACCGGCGCAGCATTGACACCGGCGCCATCGAAGCGCAGCCCGGCGACCCCGACCCGCGCCCATTCAGTTTCTCGACGCCCATAGAGGGCTTCGACCCCAACAGGGTCGTGTGCTGGATTACCTGGACCACCGAGCCGCTGCATCAGGCCATTCGCGACAACCTCGACCGCTCGCCCCTGTTTTCCGGCAGGATCGAGGGGGTGAGCACGCGCTATTGCCCCAGCATTGAAGACAAGGTCGTCAAGTTTCCCGAAAAAGGGCGCCACCACATCTTCCTCGAACCCGAGGGCCTGCACACGCAGGAAGTCTATGTGAACGGGCTGAGCACCAGCCTGCCCGAGGATGTGCAACTGACCATGCTCCACGCCTGCCCCGGCCTCGAATACGCCGAGATCATCCGGCCCGGCTACGCCGTCGAGTACGACTACGTGCAGCCCACGCAGCTCAAGCCGAACCTCGAGACCAAGGCCGTCCGCGGACTCTTCCACGCGGGGCAGATCAACGGCACGTCGGGCTATGAGGAGGCGGCGGGCCAGGGCATCTGCGCGGCGCTCAACGTGCACCGCTATCTTGAAAGCGCACCGCCACTCGTCATCGGGCGCGACGAGGCCTACCTGGGCGTCATGGTCGATGATTTGGTGACCCGCGGCGTGCTCGAACCGTACCGCCTTTTCACCTCACGCGCGGAGTACCGGCTGCACCTGCGCCACGACAACGCCGACCTGCGCCTCGCCGAATACGGCTTCGGCAACGACGCGTTGCGCGCGCGCGCGCATCAGCGGCGGCTCGACACCGGTCGCGAGTTGAAGCGGCTCGAGAAACAGGCGGTGCGGCCGTCGGAAGAATTCAACGCCCTGCTGCGTGAACGCGGCGGGGAACCCATCGCCGAGCCCCAGCTTGCTATACAGCTGGTGCGCCGGCCAAACGTCACGCTCGAAGACATCTACCGATTCGCGCCGCCGCCCGCCCCGCTGGACTTCGAGACGCGCGAGCAGGTCGAGATACACGCCAAGTACGGCGGCTATCTCGAACGCCAGAACAGGACCGTCGAACGGTTCCGCAAAGCCGAAAACCTGCCCATACCCGAAGACCTCGACTACGACGCCATCCATGGGCTGCCCAAGGAGAGTATTCTGCGCCTCAAAGAGGTGCGCCCCGCGAACTTCGGCCAGGCCGCGCGCGTGCCCGGCGTGCGCTCCGCCGACATCGCCGTGCTCCACATCCACCTGGAGAAGCTGCGGCGCACGGACGCGCACCGCGACTGACGAAGCGTCTGTTCCCGCAGGCGGGAATAATCCGCCTGACGCGGATTGTCTCTAGTTATCAACCGGTGGGGTGCACGTTGCAGAAGTTCCTGTGTGCCCCTCGGAGGCAACCGCAGCACCAACTGCAAAGGAGCAAAGATGGAGTTCGACACACGGAGAAGTTATGGCACCTTCCGCGAATGGCTGGGTGACGCAGGCTACCTGGTTCGGAATCGCCGCGCCGTGCGCGCGATGATGAAGGGCGGCCTCGACCCGAAATTCCGCGAGCGCCTCATGCTGGCGGTGACGGAGGTGAACCAGTGTCGGCTCTGTAGCTACATCCATACCCGGATGGCCCTCTCCGAGGGACTGGAAAAGGAAGAGATAAACCGGATTCTCTCCGGACACTTCCAGGAAGCGCCGGAAGACGAGTTGCAGGCGCTGGCGTTCGCGCAGCACTGGGCCGAAACCGGGGGCAACCCGAATCCAGGCGTAAGGCAGACCTTCGAGGCGGCCTATGACCCTCAGACCATGGCGAATATCGCGCTGGCGCTGCGCCTTATCCGAACGGGGAACTACACGTTCAACACGCTGGACGGGCTGCTGCACCGGCTGACCTTCGGTTTCCTGGGCGCGGGGCGACCAAGCCGCGCAAGGTCCGGTTGACGGACCACCTGGACCAACCACTGACAGAAGCGCCCGGCATTGCGCCGGGCGCTTTTTGTTGCATCCTGCGGTGCTCGCGGTATTACTTCGACGGCCGCAACTGCGCCGCCCAGCCGCCGCCGGGCGCAAGTTCCAGTTCAATCGTGTCAGAAGCAGTGACCCGCCGTTCCTCGCGCACGTGGTCGATGCCGATGCGGTGCGCATTCAGGCCGTCCCGATAGACCACCGCGTCGTAGGCGCCGTCTCCCAGGAAACTCAAGGAAATCCGCACCTTCCGCGCGTGCTCGCCCGCCATGGCGCCCACGTACCACGCGTCGCCGTGTCGGCGCGCCACCGCCACATGGTCGCCCAGCTTGCCCGCCAGCGGCACCGTCTCGTGCCACGTGCTGGGGAACGCCGTCAGAAACGCGGCGTAGTCCGGCTCCTGCATATATGCTGTCGGCGTGTCGCAGAACATCTGCACAGGGCTCTCGTAGACCACGTACATCGCCGCCTGGTGGCAGCGCGTNNCGCGTGCCCTGGCTCATGGGCCGGTGCATGATCGGGCGAAAGTTGCCCTTCTGCGCGTTGTTCATGGCGCCGGGGGTGTAGTCCATCGGCCCCGCCAGCATGCGCACGAAGGGAATCGTGACGTCGTATTCCGGCGTGACCTCGTCAGACCACTTGCTGTATTCGAGCCCCATGACCCCCTCCCGCGTGATCAGGTTGGGATAGGCGCGGCGCAGACCGGTGGGCTTGTAGGCGCCGTGAAAATCGAGCAGCAGGTGATGCGCCGCGGTGGCCCTGGTCAGGCGCTCGTAGAACTGCACCATCTTCTGGTCGTCGCGGTCCATGAAGTCGACCTTGACGCCCTTGACGCCCCACTCGGCGAACTTCGCCAGCGCCTCGGGCTGGCGTTCGAGCGTCAGCCAGACGCACCAGAGAATGAGCCCCACGCCTTTCTCGTTGCCGTGGCGGATCAGCTCGTGCAGGTCCACCGCCGGGTTCAGCTTGAACAGGTCCTGCGTGTTCGACCAGCCCTCGTCGAGAATGATGTACTCGATGCCGTGGGCGGCCGCGAAATCGATGTAGTACTTGTAGGTTTCGTTGTTGATGCCCGCCTTGAAATCGACGTTGTAGATGTTGAGCGAGTTCCACCAGTCCCAGGCGACCCGGCCCGGCTTGATCCACGACGGGTCCTCGAGCGCCAGCGGCGGCGCCAGACGATACACGATATCATTGCCGACCAGCTCCTTGTCCTCGCGCGCGATGGCCGCCACGCGCCACGGGAACACGCGCGGGCCCGCGGTCTGCGCAATGAAATCCTCATGTGCCTCGACAACCATATAGCGGTCGCCCATCTGCTTCTCGGCAGCCGGGTACCCCGCGAAATCGCCCACTATGGTGTCCGCCGCATCCTCGGCGCGCGTCAGGAACATGCCCGCGTAATCCAGCAGCGCGGCCTCCGTCAGCACCACCCTGGGACCTTCCGGCGGCGCCACCAGCACTGGCGCGAACGCCAGCGCCCCCGCCTCCCACTCCGCCAGCTCCTGCACCTCGTAGTCCGACTCAAACGACGTTTTGTAACCTTTCGCGTGCGGCCGCCACACCGTGCTTTGCGGAGAGAACACAAACGACGCCCGCTCAGAGAGCACCTTGAATTCACCGGCGAAACCCGCCGTCCAGCGGTAGGCCGCGCCGTCGTCGTAGGCGCGCGCGACCAGCGCGTAGTCCCCCTCGAAGGAAACCGTCAACTCGTTGCAATGGTCGCGCACCACGCTGCGCTTCTCCGGCACCGCCGGTTCAATGGACTCATCAACCGCGCGCGTGGCCGTGTCCAGCACCTTGGCGCGGGCGCCGAACTCCAGGCGATTGTCCAGCGTCATGCCGATGGCCGAAGCTCGGACCACCGCCTCACCGTCCACCGCCACCGCGAACGTCACCTCCCGCTTCACCTCCACGCGCACCGCCACCGTGCCGTCCGGCGACACTATCTCGAATGCCTGCGCGACCGGCACACCGGCCGGCGCCACGGACAACAGGCAAAAGACCAACACGCGTGACCACATACGACTGTCTCCTTACGCTGAGAATCGCTCTGAATGCACACACCCCGTGCATCATACCGAAAAGAACCGGCTCTCCGCACGACGACACCGCGTGCTGACCTGGTGTGGCGGGACCGGAAAGCCAGGCCAGAGCAGAAGACAGAAAGGGCGGGAGCCGCCGGATTCCGCAGGGACCGCTGCCGCCCGCCGGTCGTCAGGGCAGACCCCGTCCGGGCCGGGGTTTGGGGAAAAGAGGCAGGGGAGCAAGGGAGGCACTCCAGGGGCAGGAAATGGAGAATGCGCGACTGCAGACCCCTGCGCCCCTGCCGGAGAAATGGGTACTTGTGCTGATTCGACCCCCCGCGTTGCTCTCAGGTTTCGCACTGGTGGTAACTTTTTTTCACGGGTAATACCGCGGTTACCGCCGTTGCCTGTACAATGCCGGGTCGATAGCCCGCACCATCGCCGAAATGTCTAAACTGTTTCCCAAAAAGGAATTGACACGCTCCGCCACCACTTGGGGCGCGTCAATCGCTTCCCGATGCTGTACATATGATACACCAATATCGGGTCGTTTGGCCAGCCACTTGTGCACATGTCTGAGATGCTTGCTGTAGATGCCCTCCAGCACGCGGTCGTCGTCTCCGGGTGTCTCGCCTCGGCGCAGCATCATCTGCCGTTGCGATGCCAGGACTTCTCCGATATCCCGTTCCACGAACACCACCTTGCACGGCACCTCCGGCGGCAAGTGAAAAAGTAGAAACGAAATAATCTTCACCGCCTTGCCGCGCGCCCCGGCCACCCAGGCATTGTCCTCCTTCAACCGCTTGACCGGCTCGTACTCGAAATAGCCCTTCGGATTGTCCGCGTCCGCCGCGCGCACCCCGTCCGACAGCACCGGCACCCCGCCCGCCGCGAGCAGGCGCATCATCATCGACGTGCCCGAGCGCGGCAGCCCGGACACGATGACCACGCTGTCTTGCCAGGTCTGCACTATCTCTGCCTTTGGTCCAGGACCCTTCGCTTCCGCAGGGGGGATTGTGCGGGTGGTCCCGGTCGTGATTCAAGAACGCCTGTTTGACAGTCTTCCCGGCCCTGTGGTAGCGTTTACGGGCGTGTCTGAAAGGGCGCGCGATGTTACGTTCCATACATGGATTTTGCTCGCGCTAGACGGGAAGGTAGCGGTGTCCTGCACTCGCAATCCGCTTTAGCGAGGTCGAATTCCCACCCGAGGGCGTCTTGCTCTTTAGCTGGTGCGGGGTACGCGGCGTTGACGGCTGGGTCCTACTCAACGGGACACCGGCAAACCCGGTCAGGTCCGGAAGGAAGCAGCCGTAGTCGATCGTTCCCGTGTGCTGTAGGAGCGCCTGGCCCGAGCTGGCGGCCCCGTGGCCGTTCTGGGCAAGCGTTCGACGGTGGGTGCGCGAGCAGTTTTTTCTATCTTTGGTGCAGTGTGCGACGGGGAGCGTCATGGCGGATTCCAAGTATCTTGTGCTGGCCCGCAAGTGGCGGCCGCAACAGTTTGACGATGTGGTCGGCCAGGAACACATCACCCGCACGCTGAAGAACGCCATCGCCTCGGGCCGCATCCACCACGCGTTCCTGTTCATCGGCTCGCGCGGCATCGGCAAGACCACCACCGCGCGCGTACTTGCCAAGGCGCTCAACTGCCTCGAATCCGATGAACCCACGCCCACCCCCTGCGGCAAGTGCAGCAACTGCACCTCCATCCAGCAGGGCACCAACATCGATGTTATAGAGATCGACGGCGCCTCGAACAACAGCGTCGACGACGTGCGCGAGATTCGCGACAATGTTCGCATGGTGCCGACGAATTCGCGGTACAAGGTGTACATCGTCGACGAGGTGCACCAGCTTTCCATCGCGGCGTTCAACGCGCTGCTGAAGACGCTCGAGGAACCGCCGCCGCACGCCGTATTCGTGCTCGCCACCACCGAGGCGCACAAGGTCCCCGCCACCATCGTGTCGCGCTGCCAGCGCTACGATTTCCGGCGCGTCGCCACCGACCGCATCATTGCGCTCCTCAAGAGCATTATCGAGCGCGAAAACGTCCAGGCGTCGGACGAGGCGCTGTTCGCCATCGCGCGCGCGGCCGAGGGCGGCATCCGCGACGCCGAGAGCATCCTCGACGAACTCATCACCTATTGTGAGCAGGAGATCACTTTTGACGATGTCTTCGCCGTGCTCGGTCTGGTCGACTGGCAGGTGCTGCACTCGCTGTGCGAAGCCATGCTCGACAAGGACATTGCGCGCCAGCTCACGCTCGTTGAAGACGTCGTCGCCAGCGGCAAGGACCTCTCCCAGTTTGTGCAGGAAATTCTGCGCTACTTCCGCAATCTGCTCGTCTGCAAGACGGCCGGAGGCGAGGGACTGCTTCACCTGCCCGAAGAGGAACTGGCGGAGTTGCGCGCGCACGCGGACCGGTTCATGCTCACCCAGCTTATACGGCTGGTCGAGCAATTCGCCGAACTGACGAGCGGCTTCGATTCCCAGCTGGCGCAGCGCATCGCGCTCGAGGCATTGCTCATCCGGGTATCGAAGGTCAGCATCGACTATTCGGTCGACAGCATCCTCGAGAAACTGGTGCAACTGGGCGCCGGCGGCATCAGCCCGCAAGGCGCGCCGGCAGGCGCACCGCCGGGCAAGCCCGCAAACCCTCCTGAGGCCGCGGCGCCATCCACCGCAAGCGCGCCAGCGGCCAGACCACAACGCGGCACCCCCAAGACCGACCCCGGTCCTCGCAAACCTGCGGAACCCGTCGCTGAAATAGAAGACGAACCCGCTGCGAAGGCCGCCCCGGAACCCGAGCCGCCCAAGGAAGCCTCCGTTTCCGCGCCGGCCGCCGAGTGCGACGAGGAGCCGCCGGAGCCGCCTCCGGACTACTTCGACGAGGAGTACGGCGACGACCTGCCGCCGGACGAGGTCCCCGTGAGGCGCGGCCATGCCGCCATGCCCATGGCCGCCATGCAAACCGACCTGCCCTTCTACCCGACCGCCAATCCCGCCGACGCCCGCGCCGCCGCCGCCGACCCCAAGGTCGCGCACGTGCTCGAAGTGTTCAAGGGCAAGATTGCGGAAGTCCGCAAAGACGCCGCGCCCCAGGCCGCGCAAGACTGAAACCCGGCCAGTGCCGGCCGTAAGCGGGAGCCGCGCCGATTTGCGGGGTGGGCGTGTGAGTTTGTACTCTCTTGACAGGGCAGGCGGCCCGTTGCGGCCCAACGCGGAAAGGGAATCGTGCAATGACAAGACGTTTCTGGAACGGTCTCGCGGCGGCTTTGCTGGCCAGCGCCTTCGCCGCCGCGACGGCGCAAGCCGAACTCTCCGTCACCTTGACGCTCAGCGGCGATATCGACGAGATCATGCAGGTGCTCGAGCGCATTCAGGGGCTCGGCGAGGGCGCCGAAGAACCTCGGCAGGACCGGCTGCGCTTGCGCATCCACAGCATTGCGGAGGAAGCCGGCGCGGCGGAGCAGCCGGGCACGGCGGAAGGGGAAACCGCCGCCGAACCGGCCCCGCAGGCAGAAGCCGAGACCACACCGGAGGCGCCGGCGACCGAGCCGGCGGTGCGCCTCGAAGAACCCCTGGTGACGCCGTCGGAGGCCGTCCAGGGCGCCACGGCGCTGGTCACCGTGCGCGTGGTGGACGAGGAGCACACCATCGACACTGTGGCCGCCCAGGTGCCCGAGGCCGGGCTGACCGTCGACCTGCACGACAGCGGCATCAGCGGCGACCGCATGCCCGGAGACGGCATCTGGTCGGGCAATCTGCTTGTTCCCGCCGAACTCGAGCCCGGTGAATACACGGTCGCCATATTTGCTTTCGACCCCTATGGCGCGCGCGTCATGCGCGCTGAAGGCGACGCGCTGGCGCCGGTGTCGGCGCGGACGGGGCTCACCGTGACGGCCGCCACGCAGTAACCCGCTGAAGGACCGACCATGGACCGCCAACAGTTGGAGATGCTGCTCGAAGCCGTGGCCGCGGGCCAGACGCCCGTGGGTGACGCCATCGAACGCCTGCGCGGCATGCCCTTCGAAGACCTGGGCTTCGCCAAGATTGACCACCTGCGCCCTTTGCGCCAGGGGTATCCCGAAACCATTTTCTGCTCCGGCAAGACGCCGGGGCAGGTGGCGGAAATCGCCGACCGCATGGCCGCGCGCGGCAGCAACGTGCTCGGCACGCGATGCGCCCCGGAAACCGCCGAGGCGGTCGCCGCGCGGCGGCCGGAAACGGCCTACAGTGAACTCGCGCGCACCTTCCGCATCGAGATGCATTCCGTGCGTCAACTCCCGGGCTACGTCGCGGTTGTCGCCGCCGGCACCAGCGACCTGCCCGTGGCCGAAGAGGCCGTCATCACACTCGAGACCCTGGGCAACCGGGTCGAGCGCGTGTACGACGTGGGCGTGGCCGGCATCCACCGGCTGTTCCAGCAGCGGCCCATACTCGAAGGTGCGAACGTGCTCCTGGTCTGCGCGGGCATGGAAGGCGCGCTGCCGAGCGTCGTGTCGGGCCTGGTTGACAAACCGGTCATCGCGGTGCCGACCAGCGTGGGCTACGGCGCCAGTTTCGGCGGTATCGCGGCCCTGCTCGGCATGCTCAACTCCTGCGCCGCCGGCCTGACCGTGGTCAATATCGACAACGGGTTCGGCGCCGCCATCGCCGCCGCCATGATCAACAGGTTGGCGGGTGCGCCGGCCGCGCTGGAGGAGCGGGGATGAACAAGCGGTGGCGCGGTTCTTGGTTTTCGGCTTCTTCCCGCCTCACGCGCCCCCGCCCGGTAACGCGCACATTGCCGGCGTCGGACCGCTCGGCGCCTGCGGCCTCACGTGTGCGCTACCCCTACTTGAGACGGATTTGTTGAACCATGCGTATTGCCTACTTGGATTGTTTCTGCGGCATCAGCGGCGACATGACCGTCGGCGCGCTGATTGACGCCGGCGCGCCCTTCGACGAAATCGCGGCGGTTATCGCCGGACTCGGCCTGGCCGGGTGCACCGTTTCCGCGGAGAAAGTGAACAAGAAGGGCGTGGCCGCCACGCATTTCAACGTGCACCTGGACGAGAACGTCGAGCAACCGCACCGGCACCTGCGGCACGTGGTTGAAATCATTGAAAGCGGCAAACTGCCCAAGCCCGTGCGCGCCGGCGCAATCGACACCTTCACCCGCCTCGCCGGGGCGGAAGCCGCGGTGCACGGCGTCGCCATCGAAAAGGTGCACTTCCACGAAGTGGGCGCCATCGACGCCATCGTCGATATCGTCGCCGCCCACACGGCCCTCCATCTACTCGGCATCGAAGCGGTACACTGCTCACCGCTGCACGTGGGCGCCGGCACGGTGAAGTGCGCGCACGGCGTGTTGCCCGTGCCCGCGCCCGCCACCGCCCGCCTGCTGCTCGGCAAACCCACCTATGGCGGGGAGGTGCCCTTCGAGTTGGTCACGCCCACCGGCGCCGCGCTGGTGGACACCTGGGCAAGGGGCTTCGGCGGGGCGCCCGCCATGCGCGCGGAAGCCATCGGCTACGGTTGCGGCACACGCGACCTCGAAGACCGGCCGAACGTGCTGCGCGTGCTCATCGGCGAAGCCGGCGCCGCGAGCGGCGTCACGGAACACATCACGGTCATCGAGGCGAACATCGACGACATGACCGGGGAACTGGCCGCCCCGCTGGTCGACGCGCTGCTGGCCGGCGGCGCCCGTGATGCCTTCACCGAGCCGGTGCTGGGCAAGAAGGGCCGCCCCGCGCTGCGGGTGACGGCGCTGTGCGATGAAGGGCGCGCGGAAACGCTGGCGGAAGTCTTCTTCCGCAACTCGACCACCTTCGGCGTGCGCATGCGCACCGAATCGCGCATTGTGCTCGAGCGGGCGCACCGGGCCGTGGAAACGCCGTGGGGTGCGGTGCAGGTCAAATTGGGGTACTATCACGGGGCGGTGACCACCGCCGCGCCGGAATATGAGTCATGCCGGGCCATCGCGGACGCCGCGGGCGTGCCCGTGCGTGTGGTCTACGAGGCGGCGCAGGCTGCCGCCTGGAAGGGAGAATTCGCAGATGCCTGACCGTGTAGCCGTGTATCCCGGAAGTTTCGACCCGCCCACCCTGGGCCACCTCGACCTCATCCAGCGCACCGCCTCCATCTTCCGCAAGGTCATTGTGGCGGTGGCGTTCAATGACCAGAAAGACAGCCTCTTCGACGTGTCCGAGCGCATCGAGATGCTCGAAGAACTGGTCAGCGACATCCCCAACGTGGAGGTGGCTTCGTTCAGCGGGCTCACGGTCGAATTCGCGCGGGAAAACGGCGCCGCGGCGATCATACGCGGCCTGCGGGTCATGTCCGATTTCGAATTCGAGTTGACACTGGCGATCAACAACCGCAAGTTGAACCCGGACATCGACACCATCTGCCTGATGTCGAGCGAACCCTATCTGTTCCTCAGTTCACGGCAAGTGAAGGAGATTGTGCGGCTCGGCGGCCGGGTTGACCACTATGTCACCCCCGAGGTCGAGCGGCGCCTGCGCGACAAAATGCCTTAGACGGCTGCCTTACCGCACCGTCTCGAGCACGCCCAGCATGCCCACCCCCGTGACGGCGCCGATGAGGAAAAAGACCAGAAGGCCGAGCCCGGCCTGAAGCAGCACGAACAGGAGCAGTTCGCCGCAGCTCATGTCGTAGTGGTTTGACAGAATCACCAGCCCGATAATCCAGCCGACCACCGGCACCAGTCCCACCACACCGACAATCAGCGCGAAGAGCGCCACATCGAGCAGGTTCTCCACGAACGTGTCGTGGAGCAGTTTGCCCAGGACCATGAGGGCCACGTAGAGCACACCCACGCCCCCGAGGAACTGTCCCACGATCAGAAACACCACCACGGCAACCCCGCTCCACTGCGTGGCGGTCTCCGAACCCGCGCCGCTCCCGGGCCTGGCTAGAAACGGCAGTACCGCCAGCACGACCAATACCGCCAGCACCCCGCCGCCAATCAAGCCAATGCGCTTCCAGTCGGGGCCTTCCCGCTGCGCCTCCCCGGGCGGCATCGGCGGCGGAGGCGCCACGTCGAGCCCGCCCCCCACGGCGCCCGTGCCCGGTGTCTGGGTTTGCTGTCGGGACTCGGCCAGCAGCCGCGCCTTCATGCGGTGCGCGCGGTTGTAGTCCCAACGCTGAATGAGATACTCGCAGGCGTCGAGGGCCGCCTGGGTCTGCCCGACCGCCTGGTGGCAACGGGCCATGGCCCACACCACGCGACGGTTGTTCGGGTAGGCGTCATTGACCTCCTGCAACAGACGCAAGGCGTCCCGGTGCCGCCCCTCCCGAAAGAGCGCGTCCGCTTCCTGGAATTTGCGCTCGGCTGCCTGTGCGTCCAAGTCCCCATCCTTTCCGCACTTGTATATAGCACGCGCGCCCGGGCCCGGCAAAACCCGCGCGACACGCCCGTGCGGGCGGATGTTCCCCGTGTGGGCAGCCTTGCCCGCTTGAAACGTGCGGCCGCGCCCGCTCGACCGCGGGCCTACTCGAATTCCATGTCGTAGTGGTAGACGCCTTCGCGCACTTCCGTGCGCATCTTGAGGCCGCTGCCATTGAAGACGCCCTGCATGGCCTTGTTCTCTTCGAGCACCTCGGCCGTGAAGCCGCTGATCCCGTTGCGCCGCGCAACGGTGGCCAGGTGGCGCATCAGGAAACTGCCGATGCCCCGGTGCTGCCACTCATCGCGCACGACAAACGCCACTTCGGCCCGGTTCGCGTGCGGGTCGAGATAGTAGCCGCCCATGGCCACGATTTCCTCCCCGCCGGGCTCCGGCACGGTCGCGACAATCGAAACCTCGTTGCGGTGGTCGATGTACACGAACTCCCGCATCTGGCGGCGCGACACCCACTTCATGCGGCTCATGAAACGCGTGTACAGCGAGTGCTCCGACAGCGAGTGGAACAGCTCGCGCACCCGGGGCTCATCGGTCGGGTGGACCGGCCGCACCGTGAGCGGGGTGCCGTTGTCGAGCACGAAGGTGGTCGAGATGTCGCGCGGACCGACCACGATCTTGTTGCTGAAGTCCGCCAGTTCCTCGCGCACGTATTTCGCCTCAATCGCCTCCTTCAGCAATTGCTCGCGGAATTTCGGGTGCGCGATGCTCATCAGCGCCAGCGCGCGCTCCTGCACGCTCTTGCCGTGCAGGTAGGCCACGCCGTATTCCGTCACGACGTAGTGCACGTCGCCGCGCGTGGTCACCACGCCCGCGCCCGGGCTCAGCCGCGACACGATGCGCGACACCGCGCCGTCGCGCGCCGTTGAAGGCAGCGCGATAATCGCCTTGCCGCCGTCGGAACGGGCGGCGCCGCGGTTGAAATCGAGCTGTCCGCCGATGCCCGAATAGAAGCGCGTGCCCAGCGAGTCCGCGCACACCTGCCCGGTCAGGTCTATCTCGAGCGCCACGTTGATGGCCACCATCTTGTTCTGCTGCGCAATCACAAACGGGTCGTTCACATACTCCGTGGGGTGGAAGCTGAAAAGCGGGTTGTTGTCGATATAGTCATAGAGCCGCTTCGTGCCCACCGCGAAGGTCGCCACCACCTTGTTGCGGTCCTGCGATTTCATGGCGCACGTGACCGCGCCCGATTCGACCAGCTCGATGATCGAGTCGGTGAACATCTCGGTGTGAATGCCGAGGTCCCTCTTGTGGCGCAGGAATTCAAGCGTGGATTGCGGGATCTCGCCGATGCCCACCTCGATGGTGGAGCCGTCTTCGACCAATGCCGCAACATTCTCGCCGATTTGCCGCGTGGCCTCGCTCGGCACGGGTGGCTCCACCTCGATAATCGGCGTGTCCACCGGCACCAGATAATCGAGGTCATAGACATGCAGCATCGAATCGCCCAGCGTGCGCGGCATCTGCGGATTCACCTGTGCGATCACGATGCGCGCGTTCTCCGCGGCGCTCTTCACAATGTCCACCGCCACGCCGAGGCTGCACATGCCGTCCTTGTCCGGCGGCGTCACATGGATCAGCGCCACGTCGATCGGCATCTGGCCACTGCTGAACAGGCGCGGGATATCGGAGAGGAAGATGGGCGTGTAGTCGCCCAATCCCTTCTGGATGATGTCGCGCACGTTGGCCGCGATGAAGAAGCTGTTCACCTGGAAATGGGCGGACAGGTCCACATCGGTGTAGGGCGCCTCGCCGAAGGTCAGCAGGTGCACGATTTCGAGGTCCACCAGTTCCCTCGAGCGCGCAACCAGGGCCCGAACCAACTCGAGCGGCTGGCCGCACCCCGTGCCGACGAAAACGCGCTGCCCCGGCTCCACACTCCTCACCGCCTCGTTGGATGTGGCGAGCATCTCCGCATAGCGGGACTGCCAATCGGGGTCGTAGCTGACTGCCTTTTCCTGTGTGCTCATTGCTGCTTCTCTTCCACATCGCTGAGGGTCATGCGCACGTCCGCCACAACCGGCTCCGTGCCCACTTCACCCACGATGAACGGGTTGATGTCCATTTCTTCTATCTGCGGGAAATCGGTCACAAGCTGGCTGATGCGCTGAAGGGCGCGCGCTATGGCGTTCAGGTCGACCGGACTCTCGCCGCGCGCGCCCCGCAACAGAGCGTACGAGCGCGTGTTCTGCAGCATGCTCAGCGCCTCGTCTTCCGTAATCGGCGCAAGATAGAAGCTCACGTCCTTCATCACTTCCACAAAGATGCCGCCCAGGCCGAACATCAGCATCGGGCCGAACTGCGGGTCGCGATGCATGCCCAGAATGACCTCGCGGCCCGGTTTGCTCATCTGCTCCACAAACACACCGCGCAGGTTCGCCTCCGGGGCGCGCCGCGAAATGCGAAGCATCATCAGGTCGAACGCGTCCCGCACTTCCTGCGCCGTCGAAAGGTTCAGCTTCACGCCGCCCAGGTCCGACTTGTGCACGATGTCCGGTGAGACAATCTTCATCGCCACCGCGTGGCCGATGCGCTGAAATACCTCCACCGCTTCATCCGCCGTCCGCGCAAGCTGGCCCGGAAGCACGTTGAAATCGTAGGCCGACAGGATTTCCTTCCCCTCCACCTCGCCCACCTCCTTGCGCCCGCTGCGCGCCTGCCGCGTCAGCACGCGCTCCACGCGAATGCGGTTGACCGGGAACCGGGTCACAATGCGCGGCGGCCGGTTGCGCCATGCCGCGTAGTCGCGCATCGCCCGCAGCGCCGCCACCGCGCGCTCCGGCGCCGGGTAGTCCGGCAGATTCGCCGCCACGAATTCCTCGCGCGCCGGCATCACGTCCTGGCCACCCATGAACGCCGCCAGCACCGGCTTGTTGCCGCGCAGGTTCTTGATAATCTCGCGCGCGGTCTCGGCCGGCGCCGACATCGCCTGCGGCGTCAGGATCACGACCACCGCGTCGATGCTGTCGTCATCGAGCGCGGCGTTCAGCGCGGTGGCGTAGCGCCCGGGGTCGGCATCGCCGAGCACGTCGATGGGGTTGCCCACGCTCGCGGCCGCCGGCAGCTTCTCCTTGAGGGCTGTCGATATGCTGTCCTGCAGCGGCTTCACCTGCATGCCCAGATTCTCGACGGCATCCGCCGCCATGATGCCCGGGCCGCCGGCGTTCGTGATGATGGCGACCCGGTCGCCCTTCGGCAGCGGCTGCATGGCCAGGGCCGTCGCGCTGTCAAACAGGGACTCGAAGTTCTCCGCGCGGATGATGCCCGCGCGCTTGAACGCCGCGCCGTAGGCAATGTCCGCCCCCGCAAGGCTGCCCGTGTGCGAGGAGGCCGCCTTGCCGCCCGCCGCCGTTGTGCCCGCCTTGAGAATCACCACCGGTTTCACCGCCGACACCGCCTCCGCCGCCTTGATAAACTCATCGCCGCTCGTGATGCTCTCGAGATAGCAGGCTATTACCTTCGTCTGCTCATCGCCGGCCAGTGCCTGAAGCAGGTCCGTCTCCGACACGTCCGCCTTGTTGCCGATGCTGATGAGCTTGGCCAGTCCCACGCCCCGGCCCGCCGACCAGTCCAGTATCGCGGTGCACAGCGCGCCCGACTGGGATATCACCGAGATGCTGCCCGGGTCCGGCATCTTCGTCGCAAACGACGCATTCATGCCGATTTCCGTGTTGATCAGGCCCAGGCAATTGGGGCCGAGCAGCCGCACTTTTCTGTCCTGGGCAAGCCGGACCAGTTCCTGCTCCGCCTGCGCGCCTTCTTCGCCCACCTCCTTGAAGCCCGCCGTAATCACCGCGACCGCCTTCGCACCCGCACGAATCGAGCTGTCCATCGCGTCGCGAACCGCCTGCGGCGGCACCACGATGACACTGAGGTCAATCTTGTGCTTGTAGTCCTTCAGGTCGCGGTAGCAAGGCAGCCCCAGCAGTTCGTCCGAGCCCGGGTTCACAGGCACGATCTCGCCCCCGAACCCGCCCCCCTTCAAATTGGACAGAATCGCGTGACCCACCTTCCCCGGCGTGCGGGATGCGCCGATAACGGCCACAGTCTTTGGGTGTAGTAAGGCATCAAGCATGTGCGGCACCTGTTGGAGGGATACACCCCCGGCTTTCGATGTAGTTCGGGAAACGCACCGAAGGAACGGCGCTAATCAATAAAATCCCGATATTTATACCATGCATGCGGAGACAATTTCCACAAAGCCTCCGAAGGAAAATCGGCCGCGGCGAATCCTGCCAAGGGCCGGGATGGTCTATGCCTATGGGAAGGAAATCCTTGCACGCCCCCCAGGAGGAACCGTACATGTTTGACCATCGCCTCGCCGCATTGTTCTTGGCAGTGAGTTGCGCGGTCCTCGCCGCGCCCGGAACAGCCGCCGCCCAGCAGGAAGGCCCGTGGCTCGCCCGCAACGGCGAAAGCGCCTACACCATTGTGCTCCGGCAGGATGCCAGCCCTTCGGAACGCTACGCCGCCGAGGAGCTGCAGCACTTCATCAAAGCCTGCACCGGGGCGGAGTTGCCCATCGCGGAATCCGATTCCGGCGACGGCCCCTGCATCGTGCTTGGCCTGGGCGCCGCCGCCGAGAAGCGCGGCGTGAAGCCCGGCCCCGGGGACCTGGGCGAACAGGGCTATCTCATGCGCACCGCCGGCAGCGACCTCGTCATCGCCGGCACCCCCGCGGCCGGCACCCTCTACGGCGTCTACGACTTCCTTCACGATGTTGCGGGCGTCCGTTTCTTTGCACCTGGCGTCACCAGAACCCCCGGGCATGACGCGCTGGCGCTGCCGCAAATCGACCGCCTCAAGCGACCGCCTTTCGACTGGCGCCACACGAGTTACGCGTGGCCCGGCGCGGACGAGGCCTTTCTCACGCGGATGCGCGACAATCAGGGCGGCGGCGGTCCCGACAACAAGTTCGGGGTCGAACACAGCCACGACGGACGCTGCCATTCCTACCACCGGTACGTCAGCACTGGCGAATTTTTCGACACACACCCGGAGTATTTCTCCGAGATCAGCGGAAAACGGCGCCGCTATGAGACACAGCTTTGCCTGACCAACCCCGAAGTGCTCGATATCGTCACGGAGCGCATCCTCAAGCGCATGGAGGAGCGCCCGGGCGACCGGCAGCACAATTTCTCGCAGGAAGACTACTACAACTATTGCGAGTGCGAGCAGTGCCGCGCCATGAACGAGCAATACGGCACGGACGGCGGCACCCAGTTCTGGTTCGTCAACCAACTCGCGGAGCGCACCTCGAAGGTCTATCCCGACAAACTCATCGGCACGCTTGCGTACATGTACACGGAGGAACCGCCCAAGGGCATGAAGATGCACCCGAACGTGGCCGTGTGGCTCTGCCACATGTTCCCCTCCTGCGACAGCCATCCCATCGTCTCGTGCCCGCGTGACGCCGACTACAAGCGGCGCGCGCAGGCCTGGTCCGAAATCTGCGAGCACCTCTACATTTGGCATTACATCGTCGACTTCGCCCACTACTACAACCCGTTCCCGAACTTCCGGGCCATGGTTTCGGACATCCGCTTCTACCACGACATCGGTGTCGAGGGCGTCTATCTGCAGGCCATGGGCCACGGCGGCGGCGGGGGCGAGTTCAGCCTGTTGCGCCCCTACTATGGCATGCGCTTGTTGTGGGACCCCGACCAGAACGCCGAGGCGCTCATGAAGGACTTTCTCGAGGGCTATTACGGCGCGGCGTGGAAGCCCATTTATCAGTACATCACCATGCTCCACGACAAGGTGGAGGATGAGAACATCCACATGCACCTGTACACGAACTCGGCGATGGGCTATCTGCCCGACGCCGTCATCGCGAAGGCGCAGACGCTCTTCGACGAGGCCGAGGCGGCCGTCGCCGAAGATGAAGAGCTTCTCGAGCGGGTCAAGGTTTGCCGCATGCCCCTCACCTACGCGCGCCTCTTCCCGCGCAACGGCTACACCATCGACGACGGCATACTCACGTTCCAGGGCGATATCGCGTCGATGAGCGACGCCCTCGCCTTTTACCAGCGCATGGAAAAGCACGGGTTCAAGACTATCCGCGAATGGGGTGGTGAGCCGCAGCAACTCGCCATGCTCGCCAGCCTGCTCAACACGCCCATGCGGCTCGAGGTCATCGAAAACGCACACCTGCGCGTGGAGGTGGCGCCGTTGCTCGGCGGGCGCACGCTGCGGATTGTCGACAAGGCCAGCGGCGAGAGTATCACGGCCAGCAACGTCAAGGAATCCCTCTATTTCCCCTTCGCCGGCGGCGAGGAGACGCGGCTGGGTGGACAGTTCCGGCCCATGGGCTGGTTTGACCCCTACGGCGTGACGGACAAGACCCGGACTTCCGTGGAGGTGGCCGCCCCGGTCGACGGTTTCACGCTGCGCCGCACCCTCAGCCTCGCTCCGGACGCGCCGGTGCTGCGCATCAAGGTCAGCGCCGAGAACGCGGGCGAGAAGCCCCGCGAGATTCTGATGCGCCATCACATGGAATTCGACCTGGGGCCGCTCCGTGAAACCGAGGTCTGGTTCACCAGCCGCGACGGGGAGAAGGTCATCCCCTCAATGGACCGCATCATCGCGGGACTGCGCGAGGGCGAATACTACAAGACGGGGCGCGCCCCGGACGGGGAATGGACCTTCAGCGGACCGAAGGGCGTCGAGGTCGTGGCCCGCTTCGACCCCGAACTGCTGGATTTCGCCTGGCTCTACGCCTATCCCGAAGACCTCGATGAACTCGAGGCCGAATTGTGGGTGAAGCGCACAACGGTCCCCGCGGGCGGCAGCCTTACCTCGGTTCACGAAATCGAAGTGCGGCCGGCACAGTAGGGAATGTGGCCGGACCGGCGCCGGAGTGGAAGCGGATTACTCGCCGAAATCCGGTGGGGGCGCGGGCAGGCCAATCAGCAAGTCGGTAATCCACAGGGGCAGGGCAATGATGGCGAACACGATGTTGCCAAATACCTGCCCGTAGGTCCCGATGATCTCGTCGTACCAGACACATACCATGCTCCGAATCCTCCGTTCCGCGCGGCGCGGCAGCCGGCGCGGCCTGAAACCCTTTGGCTGGGATGTCCGCAACGTACTCCGCGCGTGCGCCCGGCGTCAAATTGCGGCGCGCGGCGGGGCGCCCGGCCGCGTCGCGAAAGGCGCTTTCATTTTGTTTGCGCCGGCCCTTCTGTGGTATTCTTTGGGGCCAGTGTTGCGGTCGGCACACCGTTCGACGAACCAACAGGAACCCACCATGAATAGACGAGTCTTGCTTTGCGGTGCAGTGGCGTTGCTCGCGCTCGGAATCTGCGGCCCGGCCGCGGCCGATTTCGTGGACGGTATCGTGGCCACCGTGGACACGGAAGTGATCCTGCACAGCGACGTCATGCGCGAAGTTGCGCCGGTGCTCCATGAAATGCGCAGTTCCATAGGCGCGGACGCCGCCTTTCAGCAGGAAGCCGAGAAGGTGTTCGAGCAGGCCGTGAACCAGGCCATCGAGTACCAGCTCCTCTACCGCCAGGCGCTGCTTGCCGGCCTTGAGATTCCCGAAGACGATATTGAAGAGCGTATTCGCACTATTCGCAAGAAGTACGACAGCGAACAGGCCTTCCGCCAGGCGCTCGAGGACGCCGGGGAAACCATGAGCGATTTCCGCGAGCGTCTGCGCAAGCAAGTCATCGCCATCAGCATGGGTATGCGCAAACGCCGCGAGTTCCGGGAAGAGGCGGTGATCTCTGAAGCGGAAATGCACGAGTATTACGAAGAGCACAAAGACGAATTCGCGCACCCCGAGCGGGTGCGCGTACGCCGCATTTTCCTTGCGGCGGGCGATGACGAAGCGGAACGCGCCAAAGCGGAAGCGCGTTTGGAGGCGCTGCGCGAAGAACTCGCGCTCGGCGCCGATTTCGCCGAACTCGCAAAGGCCCACTCGGAAGGCCCCGACGCGGAGCAGGGCGGGCTGGTTGGATGGGTCATGAAAGGCGACCTGGTTGGCCCTCTCGAGGAGGCGGTGTTCGCATTGGCCGCCGGCGAGGTCAGCGAGGTCATCCCGACACAGTTCGGCCTGCATCTGTTGAAGGTCGAGGAACATGAAGAGGCGGGCCTGGAGCCCTACGACGAAGCCCGCGTTCAGATTGAGCCGGCGTTGCGCGACGACTACGCCCAGACCCGCTACCAGAAATGGATTGATGAACTGCGCAAGCGCAGCCGCGTGCGCGTGTTCCTTTAATTGCGCCCGTGCCGCGGCGGCCCACACCGGCTGCCGCGCTCAACGCGTGCTCCCGAGGGCCGTTCGCAACGGGCCCGGTGAAAGAGTGCGCCGCGGATTACCAACACCCGAATGCTGTGGCGGACCCTTAAAATGACGTTCTGGATTTGTTATGACCATCTGGGCAAGCTGGTGGCGGCGAACCTGATTGCCATGGCCGCCGCGCTGCCGTTCCTGATGGCCCTGTATTCGGGGCTTGCCACGGGTGAGCCGGGCGTTGCGGCGGCGGTGGCGCTGCCCGCGGGACTGATGCTCGCCGGGTTCGTGCTGCCCGTTTCCGGTGCGGGAATGGCCGCCATGGTGAAGGAGTTTATCGACACCAAGGACGGCTCGCTGCGCACCTTCTTCGGCGGTGCGAGGCGCTTTGGCCCGAAGGCGGCGGGACTCGGGGTGCTGTACACCTTCGCAGGTTCCTGCCTTGCCGTCAGCGCGTGGTTCTACGCGGCGCGATTCGGTGAATCGGCGCCGTGGCTCGGCTACGGACTGAGTGCGCTGGCGGCGTGGTGCCTGGCGCTGCTGCTGCTGTCGGTGTTGCTGGCGGCGCCCGCGCTGGTGCAGAAGGGTGGCGGCATAGGGGAAACGGCGAAGCTGTGCGTGTTGCTGGCGCTGGCTAACCCATTTTTCTGCTTCAGCTTAGCCATGTACTGCCTGGTCTGGGCCGGTTTGAGCCTGGCCCCGCCCGTGCTGTTGTTGTTCTCGTTGGCGCCGGTGACGGTGCTGGTGTCGAGCGGGTACGAGATGCTGGCGCGGAAATACGCGTCCATAGAGGCGCATGCGGCGGAACACGGGTCTGGCGGACGGCCGAAAATTGATTTTCATGACGAAGATGACGATTATTTGAACAGGGGATTCCGCGATTTCCTCTTCCCATGGAAGGGGTAATCCGCATGTGACCAGCGGCGAGGCCGCAAGGTGAAATCGGCCGCGACACACTGACATCGGCATTCGAAGC
>NPIG01000591.1_pt1 | contig 26395 bp, 26 predicted proteins | sample 8637441 | NCBI WGS metagenome assembly NPIG01 (sample SAMN07420675, study PRJNA396082) | bioreactor metagenome | isolation source: sample BR6 brine-fed electro-methanogenic bioreactor BR | place: Japan: Kochi | collected 2016-06-14 | reverse complement strand
TACAAATTTATTATACAAGGATATATATGAAATACATGACAGGTAATGAAATCAGAAAAACATGGCTAAAATTCTTTGAATCAAAAGGACATTTAGTAGAAAAAGGAGCGTCATTAATTCCTAATAACGATCCTACTTTACTATGGATGAATTCAGGAGTTGCGGCTTTAAAAAAATATTTCGATGGTAGAGAGGTTCCTAAAAACCCTCGTTTAGTTAATGTACAAAAATGTATTAGAACCAATGACATTGAAAACGTAGGAAATACTGCAAGACATCATACATTTTTTGAAATGCTTGGAAATTTCTCAATTGGAGATTACTTTAGACCAGAGGCTTTAGAATTTGCATTTGAAATCTTAACAAGTGAAGAATACTTTGGTTTTGATATCAATGACTTATATTTCACTATCTACCCTAAGGATTTAGAATCAAAAGAAAAATGGATGAGTCTAGGTGTACCAGAAGAAAGAATTATTCCTACAGATGATCAAAATTTCTGGGAGATTGGTGAAGGGCCATGTGGACCATGTACAGAAGTTTTCTTTGATAGAGGACCTAAATATGGTGATTTTGGAACTGAAACAATAAGAAAAGATATTGAAAACGATAGATATGTAGAAATTTGGAATATTGTATTCTCTCAATATAACTCAACTAAAGGTTTATCAAGAGATGAATATCCTGAATTACCAAATAAGAACATTGATACAGGTGGTGGACTTGAAAGATTCGCATCGGTTTTACAAGGTGCAGAAACGAACTTTGAGACTGACCTTTTTATGCCATTAATTAATAAAATTAGTGATATATCTAAAATCAAATACACTGGTCAAAAAGAATTTAAAATTATCGCAGACCATGTAAGAACTGTAACTATGGCAGTTGCAGATGGAGCTATGATGAGTAATGAAGGTAGAGGATATGTTTTAAGAAGATTACTTAGAAGAGCTGTTAAACATGGAAAACAATTAAAGATTAATCGACCTTTCTTAGTAGAATTAGTTGATGTTGTTGTAGAAATGATGAAAGACTTCTATCCATATGTAGAAGAAAAACAAAAAATTATTAAAAAAATAATTACAGCTGAAGAAAATAAATTCCTAGAAACACTTCAATCAGGAGAGAAGAAATTCCAAGAAATAGTAGATGGATTAAACTCTAAAACTATCGATGGAGAATCTGCTTTCTTACTCTATGATACATATGGGTTCCCAATTGAATTAACTGAAGAATACGCTGAAGAGCAAGGCTTATCAGTAGATAAAGATGGTTTCAATGTTGAAATGGAAAAACAAAAAGCTCGTGCTAGATCAGCTCGTGGTGATATCCAATCAATGTCGGGTCAAAATGAAGAATATTTAAACTACAAAGCAAAATCAGAATTTGTAGGTTATGATAAATTAAGAGAAAACACTAAAATAATAAAAACATTTGAAGGTGGTATTGTATTAGAAAAAACACCATTCTATGCAACATCAGGTGGTCAAGTAGCGGATACAGGACTTATTTATAATGACAATTTTAAACTACATGTCGTCGATGTAGATAAGTTGCCAAACGGTCAATTTTTACATCACATCGAAGAAGAAGTTTTACCAGAATATGAAAACCAAAAAGTAATCGCTTCAGTAGATGAAAATAAAAGACATCTCACTGAATATAATCATTCAGCAACCCATTTAATGTTCTTAGCATTAAGAAAAGTAATCGGTAACCACGTTTCCCAACAAGGATCACAAGTCAACCAAGAAGCATTAAGATTTGACTTTAATCATTATGAATCAGTAACTGATGATCAAATTCTAAAAGTTGAAGCTATGGTTAAAGATATGATCAAAGAATCATACAAAGCTGAAACAAAAATTGTCTCAGTTGAAGAAGCTAAAGCAGCAGGTGCTATCGCTGAATTTGGTGAAAAGTATACAGATAAAGTACGAATGATTGATTTAAAATACACATTGGATTTATGTGGAGGTACTCATGTATCTGATATTAAAGATATAGGTGACTTTGCTATTAAATCTATCGCTTCTATTGGTTCTGGTATCTATAGAATTGAAGCTGTGACAAATGAATCAGTCAGTCATCTATCAGAGTCCTTATCAGGAATTAACAATGATATAGATAACTTGTTAGATAAAGCACATAAGATTTTAAAAGAAGCAAAAGAAAACGACATTGATGTAACATTTGATTCAAATATAAACTTGGACATCTTAGGAAGTTATCAAGATGTATTGAATAAAAGAAACTTGCTTCATGATATGCAAACCAAAGTAAAAGATTTAGAAAAATCATACAACAAAGCTAAAGAAGCTAAATCACTTGAATCAGTTCAAGATTTTACAGAATATACTTATGGAAATAAAATCATTGCTAAAGTCGAAGGTGTCGTGGGAAATGCTCTAAAACAACTTGCTGATGATGAAGCATCAAAACTAGAAAATGGATTTGTATTACTTGCATCAGAAATGCCAAATAAGGTTGTATTTGTATGTAAGAGTAATGATCCGACGTTAAATGCTGGTCAAATGGTAAAAGTAGCCGCTCAAGTATGTGGTGGTAACGGAGGAGGTCGTCCAGATTTTGCACAAGCTGGTGGTAAAGATCCTTCTAAAATTGATGAAGCATTAGAACACATTAAAGGATTAGTTCTATGAGATGTGTTATAGGATTAGACTTAGGTACTAAAACTCTAGGTATTGCAAAATCAGATTTAAGTCAAATGATTGCAAATGCCTATACCACAATTAATTACCGAACTGATGACTATAACTATGCTTTAAAAGAACTAAAAAAAGTAGTCAAAGAAACAAATCCAGAAAAGATTATTCTTGGATTACCAAAAAACATGGATGGTAGTATTGGCTTTCAAGGTGAGAAAACCTTGGAATTCAAGACTTTAATAGAAAATGAAATAAAATTAGAAGTCGTAATGATCGACGAAAGACTAACATCAAAAATGGCAAACAGCATTATGATACAAGCTGATCTAAGCCGCAAAAAAAGAAAAACAAAAGTAGATAAATTAGCTGCAACGCTAATATTGCAAAGCTATTTAGATAGCAGAAAGTGAGAAAATTAAAATGGATGATTTATTAATCGTAACTGATGAAAATGGAGAAGAACTTGAGTGTGTCATAGTCATGACTTTCGAATCTGAAGATTTTGGAAAATCATATGTTGTTTATCGTATTAAAGACGATGAAACTGGTGAATACTTCGCAGCTAGCTTCGATCCAGAAGACACAGATGAAGGACAATTAGTACCAATCGAAACTGATGAAGAATGGGATTTAGTTGAAGAAGTACTAGAAAGTTTCTTAGAAGACGAAGAAGAAAAAGAAGAAAACTAATTCATGAACGAGTATTTAGATTCAATCAATTTAAAAAGAACCAATGAATTAATCGATTCAATCTTAAAACAAGCAAAAGAACTACATACGCCAATCATGCAACAAGATGGTATAAACTTCTTAATTCAATTGATTAAAATCAAAGGAGTTAAGAACGTTTTAGAAATTGGAGCTGCGATTGGTTATAGTTCTATCATGATGGCCACATTTACGAACACACATGTATACACGATTGAAAGATCAGTAGACGCTTTTAATTTAGCTAAGGAAAATATAAAAAAAGCGAACCTTGAAGATAGAATTACAATCGTAAATGCAGACGCTTTAGAATATGATTTAGATGAAGATTATAGATGTGATCTTCTCTTTATTGATGCCGCAAAAGCACAATATATCAAATTCTTAGAAAAGTATGAAAAACACTTAAATCCAAAAGGGATTATTATTTCTGATAATCTTCTATATCATGGTTTCTTAGAAAATCATGATTTGATCACATCAAAAAATAAAAAACAACTCGTAAGGAAAATTAACAACTTTAACGAGTATTTAGTTAATAATCCTAACTATGATACATATATCTATGAAATTGGTGATGGATTATCAATTTCAATAAAAAAATAGGTGAGATATGAACTTTGTGACTAGACTTAAATCAATTAAAGAATTAGATAAACTAAGTCAACTAGGAATTGATGTTTTTAGTCTAGATACACCATTTAGTACTAAAGTATTAAATGTATTTACCTTAGAAGAAATAGCTGAAATATCTAAACGTCATAACGTTTATCTTCTAATGAATAGAATGATTCATGAAGAAGATGTACCTTTATTAGATGACTATTTCAATAATTTAAAACAACTACCTGTTAAAGGAATAGTTATTAATGATTTATCAATTTATGTAATGGCAAAAAAACATAATTTAGATAATCTAATTATTTATCAACCAGGCACTATGAATACAGACACCTTCTCAGAAAAATATTTTTCTAATCTACCTGTTAAAGGAATTACTATTTCAAGAGAAATTACTTTAGAAGAAATAACCAAGTTTGGAAATACAAGCTTAGAACTTTCTTTAATAGGACATGGTTATTTAGATATGTTTTACTCTAAAAGAAAACTTATAACTCACTACAAAACTTATAAGGGATTAGCTGGTTTTATTCCAAGAGATAACTATAACCTAAGTCTTAATGAAGAAATAAGACCCAATGATTTTTATCCTATCTTAGAAGATAAATATGGAACTCATATCTATCGTTCGAAAAAATTAATTTCATTTAAACAGTTTAATCAATTAAAACCAATAATCAAAGACTTTTTTATTGAAAGAATTTTCCTATCAGATGAAGAATTATTTGACTCTATAAAGCTCTATCAAGAAGAAATCTCTTTAGATGATTTCAATAACTTATATTCAAACTATGATGAAGGATTTTATTTCAAACGCACTGAAAAGGTAAAAGGTGAAAATGATGAAGCCTGAATTATTAGCCCCAGCGGGAAACTTAGAAAAAGCTAAAATTGCATTACTATATGGTGCAGATGCTGTATATGTAGGAGGTAAGAAGTTCTCACTTAGAGCAAGAGCTTCAAACTTCACAATTCCAATTTTGGAAGACCTTGTAAAATTTGCACATAACTTAAATAAAAAAGTCTATGTAACAACAAATATAGTTGTTCATGATGAAGACTTAACCGGTCTAGATGAATACCTAAAAGAACTAGAAAGAATTGAAATAGACGCAATCATTGCTTCTAGTTTCAAAATCATTGAAAGAGCGAAAGACATAACAAACTTAGAAATCCATCTTTCAACTCAGTTTTCAGTAACCAATCACTTATTAGCTAACTACTTTTATTCTCAAGGTATTAAAAGAGTTGTACCTGCTAGAGAACTAAGTCTTAAAGAGATTCAATCACTTAAAGACAACGCCAAACCAGACTTGGAAATATTTATTCATGGTGGTATGTGTGTATCTTATTCGGGTAGATGTACGCTGTCCAACTATATGGTAGGTAGAGACGCAAACCGTGGTGGATGTGCTCATAGTTGTAGATGGTTATATAATCTTTATGAAAAAGACAAAATCATTTCCGATAAATATGATTTTCAAATGTCTTCAAAAGATTTAGAAGTCATTGATTACTTCAAAGATTTACTAGATATAGGTGTAGCTTCTCTAAAAATCGAAGGACGAATGAAATCTATACACTACATTGCGACTGTGGTCTTAGCTTATAGGATGTTTATCGATGATTATTATAATCAGTCGCTTAAACCAATAAGTTTTTACAAAGCAGAAATTAAGAAAGCAGAAAACAGATTAACTTCTCATGGATTCTTAAATGGTGACACAACGATTGATCAACAACTATATAACTATCGCTCTGAACAACCTACACAAGAGTTTATTGGTATTGTAAAAGATTATCATTTTGATAAAAACTTAGCTGAAATAGAACAGAGAAACTACTTTCAAGTAGGTGATACCATTGAAATCGTTTCTCCAAATAAAACATTTAAAAAATCGATCATACATACCTTATTAGATGAGGACTTTAACGAAATTGAAGTTGCGAGACATCCACTTCAAAAACTATATATTGACTTAGATTTTGAAGTGAAACCATATGATTTAATTAGGAGGGCAAGACATGTTTAAACCAGTTATTATTACTGTAACCGGAGGATCATCATCTGGGAAAACAACTGTAGTAAATGAAATACTAGCGCAGATTAAAAATGAATACGTCGTAGTCATCAAACAAGACGACTACTATAATGATCAATCTCAAATGACAATGGAAGAAAGATTAGCTGTAAACTATGATCACCCATTATCTTTTGATAACGATTTATTCTATCAACATATAAAAAAACTAATGAATGGTGAAGCAATTGAAAAACCCACATATGACTATGTAAACTATACGAGAGCTAAAAAAACAGAATTAGTTAAACCAGGTAAAATAATTATCTTAGAAGGAATCTTAGTTCTAGATGATGAAAGAATCAGAGATTTATCAGACATTAAAATCTTTGTTGAAGCAGATGAGGATTTACGTTTTATAAGACGATTAAAACGTGATACAGCAGAAAGAGGAAGAACCATAGAATCAATCACCGAACAATATCTTAAAGAAGTTAAACCAATGCATTATGCATTTGTTAAACCCACAAAAAGATATGCAGATATTATTATTCCTAATGATATCTCACATGATGTAGCTGTTGATTTAATTAACGCTAAAATTATGACTATATTAAATAAATAATTTATGATATAATAAAATGCATTTTAATTGAAAGGACGTAATAAAATGGAAAATAACTATCAATTAACAGAAGCGGGTTTCGCACAATTACAAGCAGAATTAGAAGAATTAAAAGGGGATATAAGAACAGCCAATCTTGAAGCTTTAAAAGAAGCTAGATCTCAAGGTGACTTATCTGAAAACGCTGATTATGACGCAGCTAGAGATGAACAAGCTAGAATCGAATCAAGAATTAAAGAAATCGAAAATATTCTTAAACACTCTGAAATCATCAAAGAAAATACGAGAACTAAAACAATCTCAATTGGTAAAAAAGTAGTTTTAAATTTAATAAAAGGTAATAAAACAATTTTAAAAGAAAAAGAATATATAATCGTTGGTAACTTAGAAGCAAATCCATTTGAAGGTAAAATTTCAAATGAATCTCCACTAGGAAGAGCGATAATTGGTAAGAAAAAAGGAAATTCAGTAGAATACAAAGCTGAGTCTGGACAAGAAATGACTGCTGAAATTGTAGATATTAAATAGTAGGTGTTTTAAATGATTGGAATTATAGGAGCTATGGATAAAGAGTTATTTCTTTTCTTTGAAGAAATGACAATAGAGAAAACAGATATCTATGGTGATAAAACTTTCTATATAGGTAAAATTAAAAATCACGAAGTTGTCATTGTTAAATCAGGCATAGGTAAAGTGAATGCTGCGATTACAACAACTATTTTAGCGACACACTATAACGCAAGGATTATTATCAACACAGGTATTGCTGGTGGATTAGCGCCTGCAGAAGTTGGAGATATTATCTTAGCTAAAGGTATTGCTTACTTTGATGTATCATTAACGAAAATCGATGATGTCCCTTATGGGAAAATGGCAGACGATCCATTAATTGTAGAAACAGACAAACATTTTTTAAAAAAGGCAGAAGCTATATTCACAAAACTAAATTATGATTATAAAATAGGTAATTTAGTCTCAGGAGATAAGTTTGTTACATCATCACATGATATCAGAAAAATTTCAAGAAACGTTGACAATATAATCGGTGTTGAAATGGAAGGAATGGCAATAGCCATGACATGTCATAAATTTAATATACCTTTTATATCAGTTAGAGGAATAAGTGATGTCATAGACTCAAAAGACCAAAGTAAAGTTTATGAACATGTAGGAGAAAAAGTCGCTAATAAAACAACTGAATTTACGTTTAAACTACTAGAGGTTATAGATGACTAAAATAAAACTTGGTAATGAAGAAATCAATTACCAAGTTTTTTATAAGAAAAACAACAGGTCTATGTATTTAAGAGTAAAAGATAACATAATCACTATTACATGTCCTAGTATTTTTTCAAAGAAAGAAATCGAAGCTTTTATCCTTGAAAATGAGGATAAAGTGTTAAGATCATTACACCAAAATAATTTAAAAATACCACTATATTCAGAAACATATTTAAAATTATTTGGTCATGAAGTTGAAATGCGTTATACTATGAATAACACTAGAAATAGCTATTTGATTCATGAAGACCATATAGAAATTAATTTTGTTAAAGATTACTTTGATACGCGATACATAGAAAAAATCTATCAAGAATTAACATTGATTACTATCAATGAAATTCTTGAATCTGAATTAGAAAATCTATCAAAACATTTTAATCTAAAAAACATAACTTATAAATCTCAATTAATGAAATCGAGATTCGGTAGTTGTCATGCAACTAAGAAAATCATAAAATTAAATAGTTTTCTAGCAAGATTACCAGTGATATATATAAGAACAATTCTTATACATGAAATCATTCATTTAAGAATACATAATCATCAAAAAGAGTTTTACAAATATATTAATATGTTTATACCAAACTATAAACAAATCGTTAATTCTCTAAATAAAGAATACGGAAAGTACGTGATTTAATGGCTTTTATACCCATAACAAGAAAAGAAATGTTAGACCTAAATATTGATAGACCGGACTTTGTCTTGGTATCAGGGGATGCTTATTGTGACCATCCTTCTTTTGGAATAGCAATCATCGGAAGAATATTAGAAAGACATGGTTTTTCAGTTTGTATTCTTAGTCAACCTGATATAACAGATCCAAAATCATTCTTAGAATTTGGAAAACCTAAATTAGCTTGGTTAATATCTTCTGGGAATATTGATTCAATGGTTAATCATTATACTGTGGCTCTAAACAGGAGAAAAAAAGACTATTATACACCTGGTGGTAAAATGGGAAAAAGACCTGACAGAGCAGTCATTAAATATTCTAAAGTTGTTAGAAGTCTTGATGAAGATGCACGTATCATTTTAGGTGGTGTAGAAAGTTCACTGAGAAGATTAGGGCATTATGATTACTGGGATAATAAAGTAAGAAAAAGTATCTTATTAGATTCTAAAGCTGATTTGTTAATCTACGGTATGGCTGAACTAGCGATTGTAGAAGTCGCAGAAGCATTGAAATCAGAGCTTCCTATTGAATACATTACTTATATCAAAGGGACAGTTTTTAAAACCAATGATAAAGCCTATATTCCTGATGATTCGATTTATCTACCTGCCTATAAACAAATTGTTTCTAATAAACATAAATATGCAGAATCATTTACTTTGCAATATACAAATACAGATCACATTGCCGCAAAACCGTTGGTGGAGGAGTATAGAGATATCTATGTGGTTCAAAATACACCGATGCGTCCTCTGACAAGATTTGAAATGGATGAAATCTATGATTTGCCTTTTCAAAGACAACCTCATCCAATTTTAGAAAAACAAGGACACATAGCGGCTATGGATGAAGTTAAATTCTCAATCACAGCCAATAGAGGATGTTTTGGCGGATGTAGTTTTTGCGCATTAACAAGCCATCAAGGAAGAATTATTCAATCACGTTCTAAAGAATCCATCGTTAAGGAAGCTAAAAGAATTATTCAGGATAAAGACTTCAAAGGATATATTCATGATGTTGGAGGTCCCACAGCTAATTTCTATAACATAGCTTGTGAAAAACAAGTCAATTACGGTGTATGTAAAAACAAATCATGCTTAGGACAAATTCCTTGTAAACAATTACAAGTTAGTCATGAAGATTACTTAGATGTCTTAAGAACACTAAGACACCTAGACGGGATTAAGAAAGTTTTTATTAGATCAGGTATTCGATACGATTATTTAATGTATGATAAAAACCAAGCCTTCTTTAAAGAACTCGTTGAGCATCATGTTTCAGGACAACTCAAAGTAGCACCCGAACATGTTTCGCCGAATGTCTTAAAATATATGCAAAAGCCTAACAGACAGCTATATGATAGATTTGTTAAACAATATTACCAACTAAACGAAAGCATTGGTAAGAATCAATTTTTAGTACCTTACCTTATGTCATCTCATCCAGGATCTCGTTTAGATGATGCTATAATTTTAGCCGAATATATTAGAGATATGAAGTATAACCCTGAACAAGTTCAAGATTTCTATCCAACCCCGGCAACTTTAGCAACAACAATGTATTATACAGAACTAGACCCAAGAACAATGCAAAAAATATATGTTGCCAAATCTAAACACGAAAAAGCAATGCAAAGAGCTTTAATTCAATATCGAAATCCTAAAAACTATCACTTAGTGTTAGAAGCTTTACAAAAAGCAAACAGAATGGATTTGGTTGGTTTTAATAAAAGCTGTTTAATAAAGCCAAGAACAAAAAAATACAAATAATGTTGGTTCATTAACTGACATTATTTTATTTTTTACATTATTGACATAAAACAATAAAAAAAATAAAATCACCACAAAAATAAATAGACATTTATGTTTTTTTTAGATATAATTAAGATAAGAAGTCGGAGGATGAAATGGTTGAATTGTTTTTTAAAAAGAAATACTTCTATCCTAATGATTACAAAAAGACAGTATTTGATATAGATTTTAACAAATTATGGGATAAAAACATCAGGGTTATTATGTTGGACTTAGATAATACATTGATTCCATATGATGAAAATAATCCCAATGATGATGTTCATACATTATTTAAGAAATTAAAGAATATTGGCTTTGAAGTATATATTATTTCAAATAACATGAAGGATAGAGTCAAAAAATTTGCAAATCAAGTCGATGCAAATTACGTGTATAGTGCAAGAAAACCATCTAGAACCGGTTTTAAAATAGCATTGAAACGAGCAAATAATCCAAAACGTGAGACGGTATGTTTAATAGGTGATCAATTTTTCACTGATGTCATTGGCGGAAATAGAATGGGATTCAATGTCATCGTAGTCGACACGATTAAACGTAAGGGAGAAAAGTGGTTTACTAAACTTAGTAAACTTACAGAAAGAAGAATACTTAAAAGACTGAGAAGAACAGACCCAGACTTTTATTACAATCTTAAACTTGACGAGAAGAGGTAACAATGAAAGAAATTTATTGCAAAGGATGCGGGGCATTAATTCAAACTGAAGATAAAACATTGCCTGGATATGTTTCAGAAAGCATGAAAGCATCTTTTAAACCAAGCAATATGATTTGTCAACGTTGTTATAGAATTAAACATTATAATGAAGTTTACCCATACGCAGTATCAAACACAGACTTTTTACAAGTCATTGATAAAATTAAAGAAGAAGACGCTTTAATTATAAAAATTGTAGATATTTTTGATTTCTCTGGTTCATTTATTCCAGCCATTAAAACATTAACAGGAAATGAAGATGTTATTTTAGTGGGGAATAAGATGGATTTATTACCTAAAAATGTAAAGGAAAAGAAAATCCTTAACTGGTTAAAAATTATGTTGGCCCAACAAGGATTTACCGTATTGGCTTCTATTTTAGTATCAGCTAAATACGGTCACAACTTTGATCAACTTATGGATTTAATCTATAAATACAAAGGGAATAGAAATGTATACATTGTTGGTTGCTCTAATGTTGGTAAATCAAAAATAGTCAACCAAATATTAAAAAGATACTTAGGAGAACCGGGAGATATCTTAACCGTATCAACGTCACCTATGACAACAATCGGACTAATTGGTTTTCCATTAATCGATGGATCAGTTATTTACGATACACCAGGTGTTATTAATAAGCATCAATACGTTCACTATCTAACAAGACCATCTTATAAATTAACAGTGCCTAAAAAAGAGATTAAACCTTTAGTATTTCAATTATATGAAGGTCAAACACTGTTCTTTGGAGGGTTAGGTAGATTGGATATCATCAGTGGTGAAACTGGGGATAAAATTAGTTTAATTACTTATTTTGCTAACACGCTTAATATTCACCGTACAAAAACAAGTAATGCCGATGAACTCTATGATAAAAAATTATATAGTTTACTAAGCCCACCATTTAATGAATCTGAAGCATTACCTAAATGGGTTTATCATGAATTTAGAATTAGAGATAACCAAAAATATGATATCGTATTCTGTGGATTAGGATTTGTCACGTTGCGTGCACCATTCCACATTAGAGCTTACGCACCATTTGTAGTTGGTGTATATACAAGGTTAGCAATTATATGATAAACGAACAATTAATTAAGGAAATTGAAGAATATTTAAACGATGTGTATAAGAAAAAATCACATCGTTTAGAACATATTTATAACGTAAAAAAAGTCGCAGTTGCATTAGGTGAGTTTTACAACATGCATATTCCTAGTGTTATTGTGGCTTCTTATTTACATGATGCCACAAAACATAAGAGCATAGAGGAAAATAAATCAATTGTCGTCAAAGAAATCAAGAACTTACCTTTAGCGTGTTATCATGCATACTCAGCCGAAATGATAGCTAAAGAACAATTTGGGATAGAAGATATAGATATTTTAAATGCAATTAAATATCACTGTTCAGGTCGAATACATATGTCTATGTTAGAAAAAATTATATATGTTGCTGATTTCATTGAGGATGGAAGAGAATTTTGTCCGAGTGAGTTAAAAACATTAGCATATGAAGATATTGATAAAACTGTCTATAAAATAATGATTCAAACAAAGCAATATATTCAAAAGAACAATCAAGAGTTTTCCAATATGACAGAACAGGCGATTAAAAACTACGAATTAAATAGGAGAATTTAATGAGCGAAATTTTAAAATTAGTAACAAAGGTTATACAAGATGTAAAATTGCAAGATATCATAATTTATGATTTTAGAAATTATTCACCATATTATGATTTTCAAGTCATTGCATCAGCTAGCAGTGAACGACAAGCAAATGCTGTTTTAAATCATTTAAAAGAAGTATTACCGCAAGATGAACCCATTCATGTTGAAGGTAGAGAAAATAACAGATGGATTCTAGTCGATTTAAAAGACGTTATTTTACATGTCATGAATAAAGAAGATAGAGAATTTTATCAAATCGAAAAAATCTTTTATGAAAGAGAAAAAATCTCTTTAGAGGAAGCCAATGGATTATGATCTTTTAGCAACGTTTTATGATTCGTTTATAGACCCGGAGGTCTATGAAGAATATATAAAACTAATTAATCAATATACAACAGTATCAACCGTTTTAGATATTGGATGTGGAACAGGAACACTTTCAATAGAAATGGCAAAAGCTGGTTATGAAGTCGTTGCCACTGATTTATCAGAAGAAATGTTACAAATCGTAAGCTTTCGAGCAAAAGAAGAACATGTTGAATTAGAAGTCGCAATGTATGATTTGTTAGATCCAATTGATTTTTTATTTGATAATATTATTGCTTCAATGGATGTTATCAATCATCTTACTGATTTAGAAGATGTTGAATTTGGGTTTACAAATATTTTTAATACGTTAAAACCAAATGGAATTTTTATGTTTGATGTATTAAGTGCTGATTACATTGATGCCTTAGATGGATATCAAGAAATTGATGATGAATTCAACCTTAAATGGGAATCTTATAAAGGTGAAAAACCACATTCAATCAATCATAAAATCACAATAACAGTTGATGATGTGACAGAAACAACAAACATCTATGAAGTCACTCATGACTTTATAGAATATGAAAAAATCTTTAAAAAAGTAGGCTTTAGTCAAATAGAAAAAATTGTATTACCAGAAAGAACAATCTATGTATTACAAAAACCAGAGTGAGACCGTTATCATTGAGATAATGGTCTTTTTCATGAGCATATTATTGTTTTCTTTACATCATATTTGTTAAAATACAAGTGTCAATCATTAAGATTGATGATTCAAGGAGGTTTTTATGAAATCAAGTAAAGTCGTTGTAATAGGAACTGGTTTTGTTGGAATGAGTTATGCTTATTCTCTTGTAAACCAAGGAGCTGTAGAAGAACTTGTTTTAATAGACATAGATAAAGAAAAAGCAATAGGTGAATCAATGGATTTAAACCATGGATTAGCTTTTGCACCTAGAAAGATGAAAATCTACGCAGGTGATTATAAAGATTGTGAAGACGCCACATTGGTTGTTATTACTGCGGGAGTAAGTCAAAAAGATGGAGAGACCAGAATTGATTTATTAAAAAGAAATGCAGTCATTATGAAAAGTGTTGTAAACAATGTTATGAAATCAGGATTTGAAGGAATCTTCTTAGTCGCTTCTAATCCAGTAGATATCTTATCATATGTCGTATGGAAAGAATCTGGTTTACCATCTCACAGAATTATCGGTTCAGGAACAACACTGGATACAGCTAGACTTAGATTTGAAATTGCTTCTAAGATAAATGTATACGAAAGAAATGTTCATGCATATGTTCTAGGTGAACACGGAGACAGTGAATTCGTCTGTTGGTCGAATGCATATGTTGGAGTTAAACCTATTCGAGATGTCATTGAAGATATGGAAGAAATTAACTTCGAAGACTTAGATCAAATTTATAAAAATGTTAAAAATGCAGCTTATGAAATTATTCAACGAAAAAAAGCGACTTATTATGGTATAGGTATGTCTTTAGTTAGAATTACTAAAGCTGTATTGAATAACGAAAATAGAATTCTCCCAATATCAGTTTTAAATGATGGAACCTACAATATATCTAAAGATATATATATTGGGTTGCCAGCATTAATTAATAAAGACGGAATTCATCATATCATCAAATTAAAACTAGATATAGATGAACAAGTAAAACTAAGTAATTCTGCGAATATTCTAAGAAATCATTTAGCAGATATGGGATACTAAAATTCAGATATTAACTAAATATTAACTCATAAGCAGATTAATTGCATTAATTGGAATGATAGGATAATATATAAGTGTAAAACAAAAATAAACTTAGAATAATCTTTCATTCCTCTCTTATTAAAACAATAAACAACACGATATAAGGCAACCAAATGGTTGCCTTTTTACTTTAATAAAGAATATTCATATGATAACAGTACTATGTTATTGAGGTGATTATATGGATTTTATAAATAAAAACAAAGGGTTGGTTGTCATGATTATTGGCCTTATAGCCTTATTAATCTATAATTGGGATCAAGTTATTCCAAACCCATCAGAAACCCCTGAAAACCTAAGTATAACGCTTATAGAGCCTATAACGACTGAATCTGTATCTGTTGATACGATTATCATTGAAATTAAAGGGGAAGTAAATCATCCAGGAATCTATGAACTTGAACAAGGTTCAAGAGTTGGAGAAGCAATTAAAATCGCTGGAGGACTTACTAACTATGCAGATATATCTAGTCTAAATCAAGCGCAGAAATTAACAGATGAACAATTATTAATCATACCTACTTCTACGGAAACAGTCATTAATATACAAGTTGAGATAAAAGGTGAAGTTAATGACCCAGGTGTCTATGTCTTATATAAAAACTCACGCGTAGAGGACTTGATTTTCCTAGCTGGAGGATTTACAGCATTTGCTGATACAACAAACGTGGAATTAGCAAAAACATTGATTGATGGAGAAACCATCTCCATACCAAAGGTAATCGTTCAAGAAGAAGAATCTCCAAGTTACATTTATGTTGAAATCGCTGGAGAGATTATAAATCCAGGCGTTTATCTCATACCAAACACCTACACATTAGAAGATTTAATCAATGAAGCAGGGGGAGTAACCAGTCAGTGTGATTTGTCCAAAATCAATTGGAATTTAAAACTAGCACAAGGTGCTAGTATTTATATTTATTCATATCAAGAAGACATACCTGAAGAATCAACGTTGATTAATATAAATACAGCGAGTTTGTCTGAATTAGATTCTTTACCTGGTATAGGTGAAATACTTGGACAAAGAATCATTGACTATCGCAAAGAATATGGTGATTTCAAAACGATTGAAGATATTATGCTCGTTGAAGGTATTAAATTTACGATTTATGAAGAAATTAAAGAACTTATTACAGTATGATGCGTCTAAATATATATTTCTTTCATTAACCTCACTGTTATTTGTTTTATCATATAGGCATTATATGACGATTGTTCTATTGATTATTACATTCATATATCTATTTAAGAAATCAAAGAACTTAGTCATCTACGCATTGATTATCATATTTATCATTGGATTAAGAATCAATATGATTGACCAATATACAGAAGAAGTTCCTACAAGTGGAATGATAACAAAAGTCAAAGAAAACTATATAATAATCAATAGTCGTGGTAATTATCAAATATATCTAGAGGACACCCAACTTTTAAATCCTGGAATGAACGTGTCTTTTGATGGCTATTTATATGAAAACCAAAGCTATCAAATTCCTAACACATTTGATTACGAGACCTATTTAAAAAGTCAAAACATTAAAGGAGTCATGGGATGTAATCAACTTATGATTGAAAGTGATGCTTTCTCAATACATGATATTAAATACCTAATTAATAAGCATTTTGAAGAACACTATAATGAAAGCGTCGCATCATACTTAAAATTATTTATACTTGGTGAAAAAGATGCATACTATGATAATAACTCAGAGCAGATATCATCCCTAGGTATTGCGCACCTTTTTGCCATTTCTGGGCTTCATATCGGATTGCTTGTTGGATGTATCTCATTTTTCCTAAAGAAACTTTATCTTACAAAAGAAACAAACCAATTAATTATTTTAATCCTTTTGGTTATCTATAATATAATGACAGGATTTAAAATCTCTATCTTAAGAGCAAGTTTTTTAATCATAGGGATATACTTAAAGGATTATTTTAAAATTTTATTAACAAGTACAGATCTTTTATCAATCTCTTTTGTAGGATTTTTGATCTATAATCCGTATCTAATCTATAACATTGGATTTCAATTAAGTTATTTAATAGCTAATTCACTTATTCTTGGAAATCGTATGTTTAAAAAAGATGTTTACGCATTAAAAATTATTAAAATAAGTTTTCTAGCTACAATTATAAGCTTGCCAATAATCTTAAGTATAAATCGAAGCATTGGGCTCATCTTCTTAGGTGCAAACCTCATTTTTTTAGTTTATGTAACTTTTATATTTTTACCAATATCAGTCATATTGTTGTTCATACCAAAACTACAGAATGTATATCAAATCATTATTTATGTATTTGAATACCTGCTTAAACTAATTGACAGTATCAATATTGACATAGAATATTCCTTTTCACAGCCAATATATTTAGTTATTTATTGGATTGTTCTCTATATTTTAATTATTTCTAAAAATAGGAAAAAACGGTTTATCACATGTGTGATTCTAATATTGGTTGTTTTATCTAATTCATTTATTCCATTTAAAAGTAACACGTTTGTTAGATTTCTAGATGTTGGACAAGGGGATAGCATTCATATTCATTCAGGAAGCTGTGATCTATTAATAGATACTGGTGACGAAGATGATTACGATACACTTGTAGATTATTTCAAGTCTTATAATATAAAAGAAATCGATAGTTTAGTTATTACTCACTTTCATCAAGATCACTATGGTGAATTGACCGATCTAACGAATAATTTTAGAATAAACAATATCTATTTAAATAATCATGTTGAAGGATTGAATGACTATGAAATTGTATCAGAAGGTGATCAAATCTATTGTGGGGATTTAAGTTTTTTTGTGCTGAGTGCCTATACGCATTCATCGAATGAAAACAATAATTCGATTGTCTTGTTTTCAAGGATTGGTAATGATAATTACTTATTTACTGGGGATATCGAATCAGAGATAGAAGAAGAGATTATAAATAGTTATCATTTTGATGTAGATATTTTAAAGGTACCACATCACGGTAGTTCTACCTCATCAACTGTAGAATTTGTAAATAAACTATCCCCTGAAATAGCAGTAATTCAAGTTGGTTTAAATAATAGTCATGGTCTCCCAGACGATGACGTTTTATCTAGATATTTTAAAACAAATACAAATATTTTAAGAACAGATTCCTTAGGGACAATAACAATATACTACTATAATGTCATGAACCTTAGAATAATAGAAACCTACAATCATAAATCGAGAATAAGAGTTTCTCTCTAGAATATGAAAAACTTTTCAATTTATGGTATAATATTTCTTGGTGATATGATGAATGCTAACTGCATACTTTTCTATGGAAACGACAGTTATTTACTAAAACAAAGTTTAAATAAATTATTCCAAGAAAATGAAATTAATATAGAAGATATTGAAAATTATGATTATGAAGAAGATGGTATTGAAGTGGCTACAACAAGCGCTATGACATTACCATTTTTTGCCGATAAGAAAGCTGTTATTTTAAGAAACTGTGTCTTTTTAACTGAAAAGAAAAAAATCTCTGATTTAGATTTTCAGAGATTAGAAAGTTATATTAATGTTAAGAATCCTACAACACTGTTTGTTTTAATAGCTCCATATGAAAAATTAGACCAAAGAAAGAAAGTCACTAAGTATTTAACTAAGAATATAGAAACGAAAGCTTTTATTACGAATTTAAAATCAGATTCTATCTATGATTATATTCGTCAAGTTGTATCAGCCAATCATCAAACGATGGATCCTATAGCTTTAACTCAGTTTGTTAGTAGAATTGGAAACAATCCTTTACTCATTGAAAACGAACTACAAAAATTAATAACTTATAGCATGAATCAACCAAGGATTACATCAGACATGGTTTATCAAGTCGTGACAAGAAATATTGATGATAACATTTATGATTTAGTTAATGCTTATTTAGAAAAAAACACTCAAAAAACAATGGATGTATATCAAGATTTAAAATCAATTAAAATAGATCCCATTTGGATTTTGGGAGTTATCGTTAACAAATTTCAAGAAATTCTTTATACAAAAGAATTAATTAAAATGAAGTATACTCAAGAAGATATTGCAAAATACTTTAACGCATCTAGAGGTAGAGCATACTATATCATGCAAAATGCTAGAAAATTAGATGAAGGTCATTTAATGACTTTGTTAGAAGAAATGGAACAACTTGATTATGAAATCAAAAGTGGTCAAATTGATAAAGCATTGGGTATTGAATTATTCTTGCTAAAAAATGCATAAAAAAAAAGCCTCTTGGCTCTTTTCTTAAAGACTATTAACTCTTTTAGATAAACGTGCTTTTTGTCTGTTAGCGTAGTTTTTATGATGAATTCCTTTAGCTACAGCTTTATCAAGTTTTTTGAAAGCAAAACTTAAGTTCGCAACTGCTTGTTCTTTTTCATTGTTATCAACATTTGCTTCAACATTTTTAATTGCTGTTTTTAATGATGATTTGAATGAAGCGTTAGCTAAACGTCTTTTTTCATTTTGTTTATTACGTTTCATTTGTTGTTTGTTATTAGCCATTATTTCACCTCCACTTGTAATTGCGTTAATATTTTAACAAATAAAGGTAAAAATTGCAACAAATAAAACACTTAATTTAACGTATTTTTCTTTAAATATAAGTATTATTCTTATAACAGGTTGACCTTTTAAGGAATTTCATAGATAATATTAATATATATCGTAAAGGTTATTGATAAGGAGGAAGGCCATGAGCGTCTTAGAACTGAAAAAATACAATCAAGAATCTGCTGAGAACGTTGGTTCTAAATTTACTCTAAGTAATGGATATATTGGATATCGTGGTACATTAGATGAAGCTTCTTCATCTGATTTTGTTGCGCTTAATTTAAGCGGATTATACGATGGGTATAGAGACAAAGAAAGTGTGAATGCTTTTAATCCTTTATTTAGTTTAGTTAAAGCTGATGGTATTGATTTAAATCCTCGTTCATTTAGACCTTCAAAACATTCACAATCGTTAGATACAGATACTGGTCTTTTGAAAAGAAGTTCTGAATTTCAACATTGTGATATCAAGATTACAATTAAGAGTGAAAGATTCATGGATCAAACCACTCAAACGAATATATATTCAAAATTTTCCTTTAAAGCAAGCTCACCTTTAGTTATCGAACTCTATTCAGGAATTGACGACAATGTATGGAATATTGATGAAAAACATCTTCAAGAGATAGAACATACATTAGATGGAGATATTAATATTGTATCTGGTGTTACTAAAGAAAAACACTTTCCTATTATTGTTGGATTAGTTGAAGACATGGATTTTGAATCTGAAAAAGTTCAAATTAGACATGGTTTATATAAATACACATTTGCTTTAGAGCCTAAGAAGACATATACAATAACCAAGTATGCAAGTGTGATTCACTCTTATGACAATGGCATTGACATTGTAAAGGATCGACTTAATAAAGCAAAAGAAATTGGGTATAAACAACTATTTAAAGAAAACCAAGATTTTTGGAATAAAATATATGAAGATGTTAGATTGAATGTATTTAATAACCCAGAGGTTATGGACCAAGTTAATTATGCGACGTTCCAATTAGTCAGTCATAGACCATATTCTGATTTAGTTTCTGTTAGCCATAAAGGATTATCAGGACAATATGAGCATGGTGCAGTAAGTTGGGAAACTGAAATCATGTTATTACCATTCTTTATTAATAACATGCCTAAAGTTGCAAGACATATGGTTATGTATAGAATCAATAGTTTACAAGCTGCTAAAGATAAAGCTAAATCATTAGGATATGATGGAGCATTCTTTGCGGATAAATCAGGGATGTTAGGTGAAGAATTATCTCCAGAAGTATTTGATAATAAAATTCATATAAATGCATCCATCATATATGGAATATATCAATACATCGAAAGAACATTAGATTATTCAGTGTTATTTGATGGCGGATTACATACCATCTTAGAAGCTGCTAGATTCTATAAATCATATGCCTCACTGAGCAAAAATAAGAAACATTATGATTTCTTAGCTGTCAAAGGGTTAGATGATAGCCATGGATTCATTGATAACGAAGCATACACGAATTATTTAATCAAAAATAGTTTGGATGCAACAATTAAAATGATTGCATTTGCTAAAGCAGAAGAAAAACAATTGGTTAAAGAAATCTTTAACGAGTATGGATATGATTCATTAGTTTCTGAACTTAGAGAACTCAGAAGGAAGCTATATACAAAAAAAGAACAGATTGATTACGAAATCGAAGCTTTCGATAGATATCATTCTTTAAATAATGATAAGGTAACTGATTTAAAACGTGTTAATTTCTTAAATAAATATCCGGTTAAAGAAGTTGAAGATACAACATTTATTCAAAATGCTAATGTTATTTCTAAACTCGCTTTATTCCCTGATGATTTCAGTGATAAAGTCAAAAGTGTCAATTATGACTATTATTTAAGAAGATCAGTTAATCCAGATGTTTTCACAAGAATTAATTATGTAATAGTTGGATGTTCTTGCGGAGAAACAGAAGATGCTTACAAACAATACATTGAATTAGCTAACTTAAAAGAAACAAATAACTATCTTTTTAACAATGGATTAAATTTAATTTTATTAGGTGGAATTTACAATATGTTAGTTTATGGTTTTGCTGGTATTAGACATCATGTCTATTTATTATCTGGAGATTATAACCAAGCTCAAAAAATTAGACGATTAGAATTTAAAATGAAAGTCGCTCATAATTTAGCGCATATTAAAACAAAAAGAAATTCAGTAAGTATATCATGGAATGAAGAGTAATTATTATTAAGGAGGGATAAATAATGGCAAAAAAAGTAACAAACAATAGTTTATTAGGAATTATTTTATTAGTATTAGGAGCAATTCTTTTACTACAAGCATTAAATGTAATACCGGGAAGTATTTTCTTCGCTGGTTGGTGGACATTATTCTTAATTGTACCTGCAATTTTTTCAATGTCTAAAGTGGGGGTAAGAGTTGGAAATGCAATTTTACTTACTTTAGGGATAGGATTTTTATTACAAGAACAAGGTCTAACACTAAACGGATATTTAGTACCTATTCTATTTATCGTTGTTGGTGTTGTGATTGTAACGAGAAGATAATGTGCTTATTTTGTGAAAAATTAAAAAACAATGATGGTATTATTTATGAGAATAATACCTCTTTTGTTTTATCTGATGCTTTTCCGGTAAACAAGGGACATTGTCTTATCATCCCTAAAAGACATATAAGGAACTACTTTGAAGTAACAGAAGAAGAAAATAATGATTTAAGAGATAGTATCAATCACATGAAAAAGCGCTTAGATGACCTTTTAAAACCAGATGGGTATAACATAGGAATTAATAATGGAACAGCCGCAGGACAAACGATTATGCATCTGCACGTCCATTTAATTCCTAGATATATTGGAGATGTAAAAAATCCACGTGGTGGAGTTAGAGGAGTCATCCCGGAGAAGCAATTATATTAGCTTCTCTTTTCTTTAACGCTTTCATTAAAATCTCGGGAAAAACCAATTTATTTTCACGTGGTTTTATAGTATAATATTAATGAATATTCATGGGAGGTTGCTATGAAAAGAAAAACAAAAATTATTTGTACAGTAGGACCAGCTATTGATAACCCTGAAATGATAGGGAAAATGATTGATGCTGGTATGAATGTTGGGAGACTTAACTTCTCTCATGGAAATCAAGAAGAACATAAGAACAGAATTAATATGATAAGAACTGTAGCGAAAGAAAAAAATCGTTATATTGGAATCATGGCAGATACAAAAGGACCAGAAATTAGAACAGGTAAATTTGAAAATGACAAAGTTGATTTTTTAGCTGGTGACATTGTAGAAATCGTTAAAGAAGAGGTAATTGGAAACAAAGAAAGATTCCATATTACAGCTTTAGAATTATTTAATGATATTGAAGTTGGACAGTATTTACTTATTGATGATGGAAAAATGCGTTTAGATGTTATCGAGAAAAAACCTGAGAGCTTTGTTTGTAAAGTCTATAATCCTGGACCTTTAAAAACAAAGAAAGGTGTTAATGTTCCTAACGTAAAACTATCAATGCCTTTTATATCTGAAAAAGATGATATAGATCTACGTTTTGCAGCGCAGCAAAAAGTAGATTTAATTGCGCTTTCTTTTGTAAGAAGAAAAGAAGATGTCTTAGAGGTGAAAAAAATCCTTAAAGAAGAAGGCAATGAATCAATTGAATTAATCGCAAAAATAGAAAATCAAGAGGGTGTAGATAACCTAGATGAAATATTAGAAGTTGTAGATGGGATTATGGTAGCTAGAGGTGACTTAGGTGTTGAAGTATCAACACAATTAGTCCCAATTTACCAAAAGAAGATTATTGCAAGAGCGAATGAAGTAGGAAAACCAGTTATTACTGCAACACACATGCTAGAATCAATGATTCAAAATCCAAGACCAACAAGAGCCGAAGCGTCTGATGTAGCAAATGCAATCTTAGACGGATCTGATGCTGTAATGTTATCTGGAGAATCAGCTGCAGGGAATTATCCTATAGAAGCTGTTCTAACAATGGACACAATCGCAAAAGCAATTGAAGATACAATTGATTATGAAGTAAGATTAGATAAAGCAGTTAAATCAAGCCAACAAACGGTCAATGATGCGATTGGTATTGCTGTATGTCAAACAGCTTTAACATTACCAAATGCAAAAGTCATCGTCGCTTTTACTGAAACTGGTGGGACTGCAAAACGTATGTGCAAATTTAGACCATCAGTTCCTATTATAGCTATTACTGATAGTATTGAAACATGTCAAAAATTAGCTCATTACTGTGGTGTATTTGCAACATTAACTGATGAAGTCACAGATATAAATTCTCATGATGCGGTGGCGATACAAGTTGCTAAAAGCTTTGGGTTTAAACCAGGGGACACTTTAATCACAACTTCTGGTTGGGGTCAAAGACATGGGAAAACCAATACATTAAGAATTGTAGATGTTGAATAATTAAAGAACCTGTACAGGTTCTTTTCTGTAAGGAGTTTAATTGAAAAAATTTAGACCAATCCATTACTTATTTATATTACTTAACTTACTCGGATGTATATTCGAGTATTTTTTGGTTTACAAACTTATTTTTAGAGGGTTACTTAATTTAGAGCATTTAGTCAGTGCAGTGTTAAGTTCAGTTATTTTTATCGTTTTATTTATAGTAACGATTTATACATTGTTAAGTAATCAAAAAGTGTTTGAAGAAGATAAAGAAGTTTCAGTTAGCAGTTTTAGATTAAGTGTTATTGAAAATATCAAGAAAAGATATTATCTAAGACAAAGTAAAAACATCGATATCACATTTGTAGATGGTGATTTACAACCATCTATAATGTTTGCCTTATTAGATAGCGTCTATATAAATACCAACAAAAGATATAGCTACAAATCAATTGATGATCTTCACTTTGAAGGGATACTTGCACATGAAATAGGTCATACTCTTCACATGTCAAAAGTCTATGCGTTTGCGAATTTAAGATTGACAGCTATCATTGGTAATTTATTCTTTATAGATACAATTAATTACTCTCATAAAATTGGTAAAAAAGAGACAAATATATTCAACTATATTTTTTTCGGTATCAAGTATACGCTCTTCATTATCTTTAATTTAATCAACCTCTTCATTCTATATCCTTTCAAAAGGTTTGAAGAGTTAAAAGCTGATGAATTATCTTTAACAGTATCTAATGGATATTCTCTAAGGGGATATTATTATAAAATATACAAAAATCATAATTCTAAAATAGAAAAATTTAGATTTAATTTTATAGATTTTAATCACCCAAATCCATTAACACATTACAACACACTTAAAAAACTTATGGTTGGATCAAACAAAAACTGTGAATTGTATTTAAGTCATCATATATCAGTAGAGAAGTATTTTGATGAACAAGATAAGTATCATCAAATTATTAATTTTATAGAAAAAGATGTTCAAACAAAATTGCCTGTGTTATACATGTATATAGGACAACTTGCTAAAAAAAATCATGATTTAGATAAAGCCAAAGAATACTTTAGACTTGCAGGTGAGAATAATCAACTCATTGGTTATCGTAAGCTAGTTGGTCTTTTAAAATTAGAAGGCAACTTAGAAGCAGCAATGGAAATTTATAAAATACTTGCAAACTCAGGAGATAATGAAGGGAAAATATATTACAATTACTACAACCAATATTTTGATTTAGAACGCGTCATTATTAATGAAGTAGTTTTAGAGCCAACAACAAATGAATCAATTAAACTAACATTAAATAATGAAGTTATTTATGATGATGGTGAAAAAGATATTCATATTAAGTTTAATAGACATAATAAAAATATTTATTTAAATAATACTAAAATTTACAAATTGGAAGAAGATATGATTATATCAAAACCATTTACACTCTATGATAAAGAAACTGATGAAGTAAAAACAATCATAGAATATTTTAAGAAAAGAGATACCGAGTAAATGAACTTGGTATTTTTTTGAGTTGAGTTATAGATGTTATAAAAGCTTTGTGAACTTTTTGTGAAACAATTTATATTTACCAATAAAACGAATATTTGAACCGTATATAACATGAAAACAAACGGAGGTATAATTATGAAAAACAAATTATTCAAAGGATTAATGGTTGCGAGTTTAGCACTTATTGCAATCTTAACAATCTCATTAACTACAGTAAGTGCTAAAAGCGTATATGATGAATATGCACTAGAAACATACAGTGAAGCTTTAGAAGTAGATGAAACATTTTCTTTAGAAGACATGTTAATATATGCAATTCAAGATGAATATATGGCTAAAGCAGAATACGAAGCAATTATTGAAACATTTGGTGAAGTAAACCCATTCGTAAGAATTCTTCAAGCTGAACAAACACATATTGATTTATTATTACCATTATTTGAAACATATGGTATTGAAGTTCCAGAAAATCAAGCATTAGATTATGTAGTCATTCCTGAATCTATTACGAGTGCATTAGCAACAGGAGTTGAAGCTGAAGAAGCTAATATTGCGATGTATGAATTATTCTTATCACAAGATAATTTACCAGATGATGTAAGAGCAGCATTTGAAAGCTTAAAATCAGCTTCAGAAAATCACTTACAAGCATTTTCAAGAGACCGTTATGCTTATGTTGGCGAAGATATGATGAACCAATTTAAAAAAATGTGGAGAAAAGGATTCCAAGGATCTAATGGTCAATCTGGTCAAAATGATTCATCAAGACAAGCAAAAAGTCAATCAGGTGAATGTGTGATAAATTAAGGATTAACTTAAAGTAAGTCAAACTTTAGATAGTAAAAAACTGAAGACAAAAAAATACCGAGTTACTCAACTCGGTATTTTGTTTAATAGGAAATTGTATTTACAGAATATTATATATGGGTGAGAATAACTTAAGTATAAAAAAAGATTTAAAAACCACATTGAACATATAACAT
>NPIG01000583.1_pt1 | contig 26760 bp, 24 predicted proteins | sample 8637441 | NCBI WGS metagenome assembly NPIG01 (sample SAMN07420675, study PRJNA396082) | bioreactor metagenome | isolation source: sample BR6 brine-fed electro-methanogenic bioreactor BR | place: Japan: Kochi | collected 2016-06-14 | reverse complement strand
CGACGGCGGTTTTGCCGACGCCGGGCTCGCCAATGATCGCCGGATTGTTCTTGGTGCGCCTGGACAGGATTTCGATCATCCGCTGGATTTCGGTCTCGCGCCCGATGACGGGATCGATCTGGCCGATTTCGGCCATGGCCGTCAGGTCGCGGGAGAATCTCGACAAGGCGTTGGTGAGATCTTCCTGGTAGCCGTCGCTGGATATGCGCGACTTGTGGTCGCGCGCGATATTGCGCTTGACGACGGCCTCGAACTGGCGGGCGACGACACCGGATTCCAGGAGAACCCGAGCCGAAGGGGTTCCGACCGAAAGGGCCAGAGCAAGAAGAAGGATGTCCCGGCGGACCTGGCCGGCATTAATTGAATTCGCAATTTCTTCCGCTCGGGCGATCAGGTTGTTGAATTCGGTCGAAGCATAGGGATTGGAATTCGTCCCGTTCTTGGGAAGCCGTGCGAGCTGAGCTTCGACGCCGGTACGGATGGTGGCGATATCCGTGCCGGCATGCATGACGAGGGTGTCGACGCTATGCTCCTCGTCCTGCAGCAGCGCGGCGAGAACGTGAATACCCATGATCTGCGGATGCCTTTCCTGACGCGCGAGAATGCGGGCCCGGCTGACGGCGAGGGATGCCTTTTCGGAAAAATTGTGCAGATCCATGGCGTTTGTTTTTGTTCTGGCCAGTGGCTTTCATAAAGAATATGAGCCTGGCGTGAGAGGCGACAAGGGTTGCCGGACTAAAACGAAGAGCCGCCGGCGATGCGGCGGCTCGAGGAAAATCGGATCCCGATTGAGGATCAGGAAAAATCGGCGCCCGCTGCGCGCGAGACGAGCCAGGTAGCGATGCCTGTAGCCAATCCTTCGCCGTGGAAGAGGTTGGGGAAAAAGGACTGGAAACAAATTCCGCCGCGGGACTCGTCCGTGGCCGCCCAGGCGCCGAGAAAAGGCTGGGCAGCGCCACAGGTGGCTTCCCGGCGATTGAGGCGTGTCGCAATGTCGACGACATCCTCCTCGAGGTGGGCGTCGGGGAAATGGATGGTTGCGGCCAGGCCGTTCCCGAGGAAATCATGCGGCTTGCCGGCATCGAGGGTGACGATGGCTTTCCCCGAGGTCGGAGTGTCGCAGGATATTTTCAGGACGGAGTCCGAATTCTCGACGATCTCACCGGATGTCGCGGCATCGGCGGCCGCCTTGAAGTCGGCCTGTGCCCAGGCGCTGGGATCGGCGGATTTCGGAAGCGCGGGCATCTGCCCGATTGAATAGCCAGCGAAGAAGCTGAGCTTGCCGCCGTAATTCGCGATCGCGTGGCGAGCCGAGGAGCCGAGCCAGATATAGTTGGAGATGGCGGAAAAGATAAGCGGTCGTACGGCGCCGCGGAATGTCTCGAAATTCTCCTCCGCGACGAGAACGGAGCCGGCGACGCAAACGCGGCGGCTTGCCGGATCGACGATCAGGGCGCCGGTGCTGGCATTCATATTGAGAAGCCAGGCATGACTCCCCAGGCCGTCGAGAATGCCGCTGATCGGGCGGGTCTCGAGGGTGACGAGACAGGATCCGGCGTCGTTTTCGGTGATGGTGAAAATGGATTCGATGATGCCGGATTTCCATTTGATGCCGGTGTCGGTTTCTTTGGCGCCCGACAGGGAATTGGCGACAACCGAACGGATGGTTTCGAGGCAGCGTTCCGTGATGGTCATTGGGATCTCTTTTTTTGTTCTTGGGGACAGGATCTATTTAGGGCGTGTTCCGCAACTCAAAAGAAAATCGCCTGGACGATGAAGGCTGCAATGACCGCCCATGGCAGCGCGGCGAGAGCCATGGCCGCGAGCCGCGAGGGCTTGATGGGAAATAGCCCGGAAAAATAGCCGACGATCACCGACGACAGGGCGGCGGCCGCGAGAAAATTCACCAAAGACCCGGTGAAAAAGTCGAATTCCACGAAAAAAGGAACGATGAACGGGACCAGGATGCAATAGCCTGCTACGGCAAAGCCGAGATGCTTGCGGTACCGAAGCGCGTACTGGCGGAAAGCCCGGCCCTGGATCAGGCTCTGATGAGCATGAAGGGAAACGGGGGTTGCGACCGCGGCGATCCAGAGATAGGCGAAAAATACCGTAACGAGAAAAAATACGGGAACGAAAAGAACTTCCATCTGTGTCATCGATCCTGTTCATGGCCTCCCCTGAAATCATTTAGGTCCTGGGAGAAAGGGAGCAACCGCCTGATCTCCCTTGTCGCGGAAATCTGTTCCGGCCAGCGAAATTGGAACATCGCCGGAAAGGCCTATATTGGAGGAAAGAACAACACGCCCTGAAACGACGGAAAAAGATCTGAAATGTCCACGACCAAGAAAACCAAAATCCAGGAGATCAACGACGCGGTTTCGTTCCTTCTCAGCTCGAACCCGGAAGCGGTAAGCGAGGAAATGATATTCCCCCTGTTTTCCGCTCTCGCGTTCGGTGCGGCGGGAGGCGAGGCGGGAACTTCCGTTGAGGAACGGTCTCTCGATCCCGAGATCTCCTATGCGCTCGGCAAGGCCATCGTCGGGAGCGTCGGCAAGGCCGGCAAGGGAGAAAAGGTGCGTGGGCTGGCCTGGATTCTTCTGGCGGCCCTCGGCGGGCATGGCCCCGCCTGCCGTGATCTGATGCGGGAAATCGACAGGAGAGATGACGAACTGGAGGTCGTCGTGGCCGAGAAGGAGGCTTGGATCGAGTTCTGCGCAAAAAAGAGGAAGGAATACGACCAGAGGATCTCCTGGCGGCCGGCAGAAGGCAAAATGGCCTGGATCGTCCTTACACCGGATGATCTCGGCGACATCAGGCGGCGGGCGATGATCGATCCGTCCTTGGAGAAATCGGACAAGTTCATGGCTGTTCCGGTCAAGATCAGGGGAGGCTACGCGGAACTTCCGAACGGCAAGGGGCATCGAATTCTCATTTCCGGTCACGCGGAAGGGATCGCGAGAAAGATCGCGAACAAGGATCTCATCTTCTGGAGCCGAGAGCATATGGGAAAGAATTTCATCGATCTGATCGGCGACGACGCCGGCACCGAATTGTGTCAGGGTCAGATCGTCGGCTTCATCGACAATGAGGTTCGACGGCTCGAGGGGAAAAGGTTTTCGGGAATCGGCGATTACGGGATGAAGGGCCAGCCCAAGCTCGAACCACAGCAGGACGACTGCCCGGACGATCTGTTCCTCAGCATCTGGGCGGTCGAGGTGGTCAGCCATGTCCATGGCATCGTCGACCAGGACAGGCTGTTTTCAGGTTTTTTCGGCGTCCTGGCCGAAAGCCGCCGGGCCGAGGAGACGGAAACGAAAACCGCAGAGCCGGAAAGCCGTCCTGACGGCGAAGAAAACAACGAGGGCTCCGCCAATGAAGGCGCCGGGGAAAACGGCAAGGCGTCCGAGAAGACCGGGATGTGGATCGTGGTCGCCCAGGGAAACGCGATAAAGAAAAGCGTCTACGATGATATTTTCGGTTCCGATTACACGGGGATTTTCGGGCCGGTTGAACTCATGGCGGCGCCGGATCCCGACACGATCTGCACCAACCTGCTGGCTGAGTTTCCGTGGATGGGCCCGCTGATCGACAGGATCGGGGACGACATGGTCATGTGCCGGGCGGGCGCCCGTCCCCGATTCAAGATCCGCCCCGTGGTTCTCGTGGGGCCGCCGGCGATCGGCAAAACCAGGTTCGCCCGCCGCCTCGCTGAAATGACGGGAATCCCGTTCAGCAGGATTTCCGGGTCTGGGATGTCCGATAACCGGATGCTTCAGGGCACGGCTCGCGCCTGGCGGGACAGCTCTCCCGCATTGCCGGTGAAGATAATCGAGGCCAACAAGGTGGCCAATCCGCTGATCCTGATGGATGAGGTCGAGAAAGCCGGCGGATCGACGCGCGCCGGCTGGATTCACGACACGCTTCTGACCTTCACCGAGAATGAAAGTTCACGAAACTTCCTGGATGAGTATCTCGAGGTGCATGTCGACCTGAGCCACGTCAATTGGATCATGACGTCGAACGACCGCAGCCTGCTTCCGCCGACATTGAGATCGCGGCTCGGATTCGTCGAGATCGACCGCCCCTCGTCGAAGCATTTCCCGGTGATCTTCAAGGGTATTCTCACCGATGTGCTCAAGGAATACGAGCTTCCTCTCTCCCTGGCCGTCGAGTTGGACGACGAGGTCTACGACGTGACCGCGGATGCTTTCAGGAAAGGAGCGGAACTGCGGACGATCAAGGCGGTACTGACGCGGGTGGTCAGTCAGCTGGTCAAGGCCCGCTTCAGGATGAACTGACCTTCTTTCCCCGCCCGAAGGAGCGCCGCTTGACGCGACGCTCCCTGGGCTCCTTGATCTCCGAGACGATCGGGTTCGAGGCGCGCCAGGCGCGGGCGGCGAGAAACGCCGTATGCAGAGGGACGAAGGCTTCCGTGCTGCCGCCGGTATCCGGATGAACCTCGAAAACCTTCGCATTGAAGGCTTTCTTGATTTCCTCGAGGGTGGCATCCGGCGATATTCCGAGAACCGTCGCCCATTGGGGGCGCGTGCGAGAGCGCACCTTTTCCGGCTTGCGCCGTCGCTTGCCGAAGCCTCGCCGGAAATCGAGGAATTCGGAAACTTCCGCGAAATAGGGGCTGGCGCCGGACGGCTGGTCGGCGAAGGAAATGTAGAGCGTGTCGGATGCGCGAGTGACGGCGACATAGAACAGTCGGCGCTCCTCGTCGAACTCGGCGGTGGATGTCGCCTTGGCGTGCGGCATGGTCGCGTTCTCACAGGCCATCAGGAAGACGCATCCCCATTCGAGGCCCTTGGAGCGATGGATGGTCGACAGCACGACGGCGTTGCGATCGGTTTCCGGCCTGGCGTTCGCGCGGGTTTCCCTGATATGGGCGAGAATTTCGGGAATGGTCGCGAACCCGCGGCAGGCGTCGATCAGTTCGATGACGTTTTCCATCCGCTCGATGATGGTCTCCGGGTCCTTGCGCCAGTGGCGGATGTACTCAGTCTCGGTGACGATCGAGGAGAGCACCGTAGCGACGGGAAGACCCTTTGCGATATCCTGACGCCAGCGGTCGATGTTCTTGATCAGCGAGCGCAACCGACCGCCGGAAGGGCCCTTGAGTTGGGGAAGGATGGAAAGATCTTGCGGATGGGTCTTAAGTCCGGCCGCGATATCGAAAAGCTCTCCCAGATGTTTGCGGCCGATAAAGCGCATCGGGGCGTTGGCGATGCGGCGGAGCGCATCCTGGCTCGCCGGGTCGGCGACCGCCTCCAGGTATCCGAGCAGGTCGACGATCTCGGGACGATCCCAGAAGGATCCGCCGCGAACCGAATAGGGGATGCGGGCTTTCGACAGGCGCTCCTCGATAACCCGCAGGCTGCGGTTGATCCGGGCGATCACCGCGAGGGACGAAGCCGGATTTCCGGCCTTGATCAGGGCCTGGATTTTACTGGCGATGGCCGACGCTTCGTCGTTGCGGCTGGCGAATGAGGCGGCGATCGGCGTCTCGCCAGAGGAGCGCGCGGAAACCAGGTTGCGATCCTCGAGCCGCCGGCCGATTCCGGAAGCGACGGCGTTGGCGAGAGCGATGATCTCAGGCGTGGAGCGGTAATTGGTGATGAGGTCGACGCGCAATGCATCCGGGTGGTCGCGCATGAAATTGAGAAGGTGTTCGACACGAGCCTCTCGCCAGCCGTAGATCGCCTGCGTGTCGTCTCCCACGCAGAACAGCCGGGCGCCTTCGGAGGCGAGAAGGTGGATGAACTCGTACTGAACGTCGTTGATGTCCTGGAATTCGTCGACCAGCACGTGGGTAATCCGCGCGGCGAAGGAAATGCGCAGTTGTTCGTTCTCGCGCAGGGCGCGGACCGGCAGAAGCAGCATGTCGCCGAAGTCGATGACTTTCGTCTTGCGCTTGTGCTTATCGTATGCGGCATAGATCTTGGAGAGCGCGCGCTCGACGTCCAGAGTGTCCTCGGCGGCTCCTCTCTTGCGGCGCCGTCCCTGCAGGCGCTCGGCGGCCTGTTCCGGCGTGACGGCGGCGTTCTGCCAGGCGTGGATGGCGTTGAGCGCCGTTTCCGGATCGGCCAGACGTGAAAGGGACAAGGATGAGATGATGTCGCGCAGGATGCGCGGCTCCGATCCGTCGTCGATGACGGCGGGCAGGGAGCGCCAGCCGAAATGATCGAGCATTCGCGACAGCAGCCGGCGGCCGAGGGCGTGAAAGGTTCCGTTGAGAACGGGAAGGACGCCGGTCGCGGTCTGGATTCTACTGGCGATCTCGTCCGCGGCCTCGCGGTTGAAGGCAACGGTCACGATGTTTTCCGGCCTGACACCGGAACGGATGAGATGGGCGTAGCGTCCGACGATCGTTTTCGTCTTCCCGGTGCCGGCACCACTGACGACCAGGCAGGATTTGCTCTGGCAGGCATGGACGGCCTGCAGTTGTTCTTCGTTGTAGTCGTCCGATTCCGGAACCAGAGCCGGTGCCGTCGGGCGCGGTTCCTGTTTCGTCCGGTAGGGCGGGAACCGTCGGCGCGGTGCGAGATGATCGAAGCCTGGGAAGATGTTCTGGGATGATGCCATGCTGCAGCCCTGGGATCCTTCTTGAAGGATATTGGTTCAAAAAGGAAATTCGGCGCTGAAAAGGTCGGTAAGCAGTCATCGTGGCGTGCGAAACGCATCGGCAAAAACACCACCGGCCTGTGCGATTGGGTTTTCAGGAAGGAAGCTACGGAAGAAACGAACCATACGATTCAATTTCCGTTTTTGTACCAATATGTACTGACGACAAAAATTTTCGAAATAGATGTTTCCCTGAATGAAGATTCCACCGCGGAAGGTTCCCTGCCGGAGAAGCCCGTATTTCGACCGGACGAGGAGAACATGATCGACAGTACATTGCCTGATCCCCGAATCATCGAAGTGATGACGCGGATCCGCCGGTTCATCGAGCCTGTGTGGGAATGGGCCGATTCCGGACATGAGGAAAATTTCGAGCGTCTCTGCGGTCCTTCCGTGATCCTACTAAAGGAAGTCCTGGAGCAGGAAACGGGAGATGCGTGGCGCCTGCGCGGCGGAGATCCCGAACACAACAGTGGAGCCGGTCCGGTCATGGCCGGGCAGGCCGGAATTCTGGGCCGGGACGGGGAATTCCATTTTCATCTCTGGGCCGGTCGCGTGCATGATGGGATGATCGCAGACCTGGCCGGCGACCGCTTCGGCTACGATCCCATTCTTGTGACCGTCCGCATCGATCCCCGTTACGTGGCGGCGTTCGATGACGAAGAAGCGCGCGAGGCGGCGTGGCGCGGTTACGTCTGGCCGTTCGATTGGCAGCCTCTATGGAGAGCATCCGGCGGCAGGGTTATGGAAGTCGGAGAGATAGATGAATTCATGGAGCGGCAACGCAACCCCATGATGGCGCAATCCCAAGTGGCCTGAATCGGAATCTGATGCGCCAAGGCACATATTTCCAGGCATGATTTTTCGTGGCCGGGAATAAGGTTCTGCCTGAAAGTTTTGTTTCGTTTCCGGGCCGGACTGCGATAATCTTGCCGCCGGTTTCCCCGGGGAGGGGAAATTCGGGAAAATGGCCGGCTTTTACTTGCGAGGCCGGCGAAGGAAGCCCATTTCTGAAGCCTCACATTAAACCGAAAGACACTATGGGAAAAATTCCTCGCGAACAGGATCTCGTGATTCCGTCGAGGCCGGCGATCGGCTGGTCACCCGAGTTGTTCAGGCGCGAAGAGCATGAAGGAAGCGATGCCGTTCTGAGATTGCTCGGGAAGGGGGATCTCTGGAGAGCTTCGGATTTGGCCGGAGAATTGAGTCTCAAGCCGAGCCGCGTGAATAACATCCTCAAGTGGTTGGAAAAAACAGGCATCGCGGCGAATGTGGATCTCTATTGGGGAATATGCGATCCCTTCCTGACCCCGGGACGGACGAGGAGCCACGGCAAGGACGCCAGGCCCCGGCAGCCCGGGAACGCGGTGCGAACTGCTCCGAGTCGGGCAAGGTCGGGTCGGCAGCCCGAAAGGAGAAGGGGCGCGCCACGCAAGAAAATCGAGGCGCGGCCGAAAGTCCGTGTTTCAGAGCCCCGGAAGGAAGCCGCGGCCGGGAAAGCCGTCGATCCCGGACTGGCCGTTCTCGCCGGAAACTCTCCCCTGGGTCTGCGCGAGTTAGCCGATCTTTTGAATCGACCGTTGGAAGAGACGAGAGAATTTCTGTTTCAAGAGAAACGGTCCGGCCGGTGTGTCGAAGTCGCCGAAGGCATCTGGTGCGACACGGGAACGTGGAATGCGCGGAAAAGCGAAAGCGAGTTCCTCTCCCTGGTTGCCGGCAAGTCCCTGGCAGAATGGATTGGTGTCGACGAGACGGCGCGTAAGATCGTCGAAGCGGTCGGAGCGACGCGTCCGTTAGCCGTAGATGATGTGTCCGCCGCGGCGCGGCTGCTGGCTCCGGAGACCAGTAAGATACTGACCAGACTGCGGCACGCGGGCCACGTCATGAAAGTCTCCAGGTCGCTGTGGGTGCTTTCCACTGATCACGAACTGGTCACGAAGCGCCCGGCCGACACCAGAGAGGGGCGTTGCGTATCCAAGGCTGCGAAGCAGGAAAGCAGGGCGGGATTCGAGAAGATCATTACCAGGGCCGATCTGCCACCGTCGACGGTTGCCTGGTATCTGAGAGCCTTGAGTCTCGAGGCACCCAAGGAGAAGCCGGCTCTCTCTCCGTCCGAGGCGACTGTCCGTGAAATCCTGAAGCGGCATGACTATCTGGCCACGAATGCGATCGTTGCCGAGACGGGCCTGAAACCGGCGGCCGCCAACAAGGCGCTTAAGGCTCTCGAAACGGACAAGATCGCGGTGAAATTGAGGCGCGGGTTCTGGTGTCTCGCCGAAACGGAAAAATCGGCACGCGCGTCGCTCGAGGCAGCGACCGCGCGGAAGGCGGAAGAAGAAAGGCCAGCGCGTGCGCGGCAGGCGGCGCTGGAGGCCGCGGGAACGGCACAGATCCTGCGTCTCGAAGCCGTGTCCTGTAAGGAGGCGGTTGAGCGGCTGTTCGAGGAGGGTGGAGCCTGGACGTTCCGCAGTCTCAAGGAGTGGCTGGAATTTCCGGGAGACCAGATCATCAAGGGGGTGAACGGCCTGCTCAGGAAGAATACGATCGTGCCTTTGGGGGCAGGAGATTTCTGGTGCCACCAGGCTCACGCGGAAAGCCTTCGGGACTGCCCCGTCGTCCTGCCCGGCCGCCTGCTCGAAGTCTGGTTCGTCCTTCATTTCGAGGCCGCCAAGCCGATCGAACAGATCGCCAGGGAGATCAAGGGGCCGATCACGCTTGCCGGTCAGAACATGCTCGAAAGCCTGCGCAAGCTGGGCTTTGCCGAGCGGGCCGGCGGAGGAACCTGGATCCGCAACAACCGCGCGGTCGAACGCCCCGATCCTATCGAAATGATGGAAGAGGAAGCGGCCCGTAGCGCCGGATAGGATCGGCCTCTCCAAAAAGAAGAAAATTCGGGCCAAAATTCCCGGGCAAACCAATATCAGATGCGTGAAGACCGGACTTCGGGGGGGGTGATGTCTGCTGTTCCGATGATGAAAATTCAAGGCGTCCGCGAGCCGAAAGACAGGGGCGCCCGCGAGGCGCGACCGATACCCGGCCTGCCGGGATTCGCCGTCACGCGAACCTGCCTGGTGCGATCTCTGGAGACAGGAGAGGACTGGGATGCCGAGAATTGGCCGGCAACCTGGATCCCGAGCGAGGACGGCATCGTCCGGGTCGATGTGATCGCGGCGGCGGCCATGGCCTGGACATCGGCCGAGGCGCGCGCCGGGATCCGCTCGCGGATTGCGGCCGGCGCCGATCGCAAATCGAAGGAAGTGACGGCCCTGGCCGAGGAATACGGCGTCTCGAACTATGCCGTCTGCCTGATCGCTTCGAAGCCCGACGAAGAGATCGTACCCTGGGCCCTGGTCGAACCGGAAGCCGGAGGAGACGAGGGGACCGTCGAGAACGCGGAAGTCGAGCATTATGCGGCTTATCTGCATGAGAAATACCGGCCGCCGAGCCGGGGCGGGAACACGTCGGCGCTTCATGTCCATGTCCTGGCGATCGGGGGCGAAAAATTCAGTTTTTTCGCCCGGGGATCGCGGAAATGGGTTTTCGCCGGAGATCGCGTAAGCTTCACCTATCGGGTGACGCCGGAAGGCTATCGGAACATTCGCAGGCAGACCATTGTGACCGTTGACGGGAAAGGCCATCGGGTGGTCCGCGGCGATCGTCGCTCCAAGAAAACTCTTCGTACGGCGACCTTGCGGCCGCCGGGAAGTCGCAGGGAGTGGCGAGACTAGGAAATTCAGCTGAAAGATAGGCCGTAGCCGAGACTCCGGCATGGCTCCATATCGTCTATTAGAACAATGGACGATCGAGGGTGCCATGAGTCGGGAGCAGACGGATCACCGGGACGTTGCGGATTTTATCGAGGCGAAAATCCGCAGGCGGGAGAGAGAAAATAGCGAGCACCAGAAGCGTCTGGAGGAGGTCCGGAAGACCCGTTCCGATTTCGCTATGCGGTTTCCTCAGATCATGGCTCTCGAGAATGATCGCTATCTCGGATGTGACTTCAGGATTTTCCCGGGAGACCGGGGCGGGGTGCACATCACGATATCCGAGCTTTCGCCGAAGCATGCCGGCGGGCCGGCGGCGGCCAATCGCAAGCCGCCCATGTATGTTCACTGGTCGAAATCGGATCCCGATGGCTTCGTCTTTCTCGACCGTGCCGGGCAGGATCGTGAACGGGTCGGCTTCGATCAGCTTCGCGGGCACCTGGCCGATGTGCTGTCCGGCTATGTGACGGACGCATCGAAGCGGGGGAGTGCCCTCGATCACAGGATCAAGCTGGCCTTTTCGTCCCACAGGCGCCTGGAAGGCTATCGCGTGGCGTCCGAAGTCGCCAACGGCGCGCTCGATTTTGAGAAGCGTTTTCCGATTGCCGGGGGGATCCTCGATGCGAGGATCAGGGGGAATCGGGCGGTTCCCGGCGCCGCGGATCCGGCGCGGTGGGAAGATGGCGGGTTCAGTTGCACCCTGCCCGGCGATCCGTTTCTGACGGCAGTCGACATCCAATGGTCGAAACACAATCCCGACCGGATCGGGATCCGCACTCGCTATGGCAATTTCGGCTCGGAGAAGGATGCCGGGTTCGACATCCTGTCGAGCGACGATCGGGTATCCAACGATTTGCTGAAGACGTTCTCGCGAAGCTATAACGGTCTTTCTTCGATGGCGGAACAGATCGCGACCGAGAGGAAGGCGGAAGAACACGGTCTCGAGGATCTCGCGGCCAGGGTCCAGAAAGCTTTCCAGGGCGGCAGCGCGAAAGGAGAGGATCTGGAGCCGATCGCCGAGAGCGTATCGCAAGGCCGTCTCGGCGTCCGGGAGGTATTCGACGATCGATCGGGACGCCTGGCGGCTGCGGTGATGGCATCCGCCCCGACGCAGATGCGAACCGGCCTGACCTGGTTCATTCGTGAAAACGATCCCGAGCTCTTCGAAAGAGCGGGCAGGGTTCTCGAGAAAGTGACCGGGAACGACGAATCGCTTGCGGAGTCGGGCTTCGAGAAGAAAGCCGCGTCCGGGTTCGATCGCTGACTGCCTAATAAACCGACTTTCCTCGTCGCGGGCTGAATCTCGCAGTGAAATTGCGAGGCATGCGAAGGCTGCCCTCGTCAGTGGTTTCGAAATGAGCGGGCGGGCGAGAGAAGGTCACCCGGACGGGCTCTGGCCTGCCATGGGAGGAAGCGCCGAATTATAATAATAGCAAACAAATCTTGCTTGCGCCCTGAAAATGGACTAGTCGTGGCGCCGGCAAGCGCTAACTTTCGCTTCCAGCTTCAGCAACATCCGGGTGTCGGGATCGGTTCATGAAGGAGCATCTCTCTCCTGTCCGCATTACGGCGATCTATGTGACGTTCGGCGTGATGTGGATCCTGTTTTCTGATGCGGCTCTCAATGTCCTTGTTCAAGACCCCGGCCTTGCCGCCAAATTTCAGACGCTGAAGGGATGGTTGTTTATCGCCGTGACGGGAGCGATCGTTTACGGCCTCGTGGACAGGATGCTTGCGGGAATCAGAAGAGGAATCGAGGAGCGGGAGCGGGCCGAAGAAAAGCTGAGAGACAGTGAGGTGCGCTTCAGGCGCATGTTCGGGGACGCCGAAATTTCGCTCTGGCAAGAAGACATGTCCGAGGTCAAGGTAGCTCTGGACGATTTGCGGCGGAAAGGCATCGTTGATCTTCGGTGGCACCTCAAAAACAACAAGCACATGGCATGGGAATTGGCCTCGAAGGTCAAGGTTCCGGCGGTAAACCCCGCGACCCTCAAGATGTTTGGTGCGGCCAGCGAGAAGGAATTCATCTACCAGATCGACAAAACGTTCGGGCCCGATGCGATCGAGGTTTTCATCGAGGTTCTCTGTGCGATCTGGGAAGGGAAGAAGAAGTTCAGGTCCGAAGCGTCATTCCGGTCGCTGGATGACGGCAGAATCATTGAGGCAATCATGTCGTTCAGGATCCCGGAAAGAAACGAGGAATTCGCGAGTATTCCGGTGAGCATGACCGATATTACGGAGCGCAAGGCCATGGAGTCGGCGCTACGTGAAAGCGAGGAAAGGTTCTACCTGGCCCTGGACAACATTCCGGATTCCGTCGTCATCTATGACGCCGATCTGAAAATGAGATTCGTCAATGCCTCGGTGCTTCGGGCGGCGGGCCTCGAAAGGGAAGAGATGCTGGGGAAGGGCGACGAGGACATTTTCCAGGCCGATATCTGCGCCAAATATCTGCCGGTTCTCACAGAAGCAAGAGATAGCGGAGAGATCAGGTTCGTCGAAGCGGAGATCGCAATTGAGCCGAACAAGATACGTCAGCTGAAGATCACCTGTATTCCCGTTCTTGGTGAATATGGAAGCGTCCGGGAAATCGTCGGGATCACGCGGGACTATACCGAGCAGAAGGCTGTCGAGAGCTCACTCCGGCACGCCCAGCGTATGGAAGCGGTTGGCCAGCTTACGGGAGGACTGGCTCACGATCTCAACAACGTGCTGAGTATCGTTTCTGGAAATGTCGAAATTCTCGGTTTGAAGATGTCGGAGAACCGGGACATTGCCGGCCATGTCGGCGCCGCAATGATGGGAGTCAGGCGCGCAGCGGACCTTACCCGGAAACTTCTCGATTTTTCGCGGCGGGAGGCCGTCAAGACAAGACAAATCTGCGTCAACGAATTCGTTCAGGGAATGTCCACCCTGATTGCCAAATCCCTTACGCCCGCAATCGCCTTGAAAATGGAGGTGTCCGAAAAAGCCTGGAATGTCGATATCGACACCGGCGATTTCGAGAACGCCATTCTCAATCTTTCCTTGAATTCGCGGGACGCGATGATGGATGGAGGGGTTCTGGTCATCGAAACAAGAAACGTGGCCTTCACCAAGGATTACCCGGGTTTGGGGCTTGCCTGCCCGCCGGGAGAATATGTGATGATCGCGGTAAGCGACACGGGGATCGGCATGAGCCCCGATGAGGTCGAGAAGGCGTTTGAGCCGTTTTACACGACCAAGGAGATAGGCCGGGGTACCGGGCTGGGACTGAGCATGGTCTATGGTTTCGTGAAGCGTTCGGGTGGGCATATCGAAATCCAGTCGAAGCCAGGGGCGGGCACGACGGTAAGAATGTTTCTGCCACGAGCCGACGGTGACGAGAAAACCGATCCGGCGACGGAAGCCGACCTCAAGAATTTGCCGGGTGGTACGGAGAAGATTCTGGTGGTCGACGACGAAATCGAGCTTCTCGAGACGGCGCAGTTGATTTTTAAGCAGCTTGGCTATGAGGTTATCGTCGCAAAGAACGGCCGGGAAGCAATGTCGATTCTCGAAGCCGACGAATCAATCGACCTTCTGTTCAGCGATGTGATCATGCCGGGAGGCATCAATGGATACAGGCTGGCAATCAATGCGAAAAAAAGGCGCGCGGACTTGAAGGTTTTGCTGACAAGTGGATTTACCCGTGATCTTACGGATGAATTTACCGGTCCCGATCAAGAAATTGCATCGGCTCTGAAGGGCAACGTCCTGCACAAGCCGTATACTTTTCCCGAACTTGCCAATGCCGTGCGCCTGGTTCTGACGCGATAGTGGTCCGTTCTTGGTCCTGCCTCATTTAATTTCTTTTGGCACTTGGCAGGAATTTTCTGGCCGATATATGCCAGAATATGAAGCCAACAGAAGCCATAGCCTTCCCGGAGCCCTGGAGAATCAGCCAGGCTTACCGCTATGGGGTCGTCGAGCCTGTTCCGGTCTGGTGGCTTTCCAAATTCCGCAATCCGGCACCTTCTTCGACCACGGACGGAGGGAAGAATGGCGCCAGGGTCAATATGAATGAATTTATTGAAATCCTGGCTCGGGACGGTATCAAGGAGCCGATTCTGATGCGGGTTTGCCTGTTAACTGGCACGGGTCGTCTGGAAGCCGGAAACCATCGTTGCGTGCTGGCGGAACTCGCCGGCGTGAAATACCTTCCGGCCTCGGTATCAGTGGGAATCGGTCCGATCCTGAACCCGGGAACCGGCCTGCACTGCTTCGACATGAAGGAAGATCTGCTGTTCGATATCGGAAAAGCCTGCGATATCGTGGAATTTCATGCCGCGCCCAGCCGGGTATTCCGATCCATCCGGGACCTGGATGTGGAAGTCGGCGACGACGCCCTCCGGTTCGGCCATACGGCCACGACGGTTCTTCCCTCGCCTCTCATGTAGATTGTCTTGCCGGAAGTATTCCGGCGCTTGTGTGCTGGCCTCAGACCGGGACCCAGCTGACGTCGGGAGCGATCGTGTCCTTGGCCCATCTGAAATTGAAGAACGCATCCTCGTTGAGAGGGTTCTCGAGCACCATGTGGTGGTCGCCGCAAAGTCCATGCAGATTGCGGATCTCCGCGAGCAGGCCGCGCGGGCAGAACCAGGAGGAGGCGAACAGTCCCGCTTCATAGGCTTGGACCAGCGGTATGTGATCGTCGGACTGGCCGCGGTTGAAGTGGGCATGAACGTGAATCGGATATCCCATTTCAGAGATATTCCTGCAGAATTTCATCCATGAGAACAGCTGCTCGCCGCTCCAGACACGCGCGTGGCCGAGATCGAAGCAGAATCCGACGAAGCGTTGGAGATTCCCAACTTGCTCGAATCTGTCGAACAGAGCCTCGAACCAGGAACTGTTTTCAAACGTGTTCTCGATGAAAAGCGGACCGAGCGGGGCGGTTTCCTCGATCATGCGCCGGGCACCGGTCACGGCATTGTCGATATCGGGAAGAACGGTTTCGCCGGGCCCCGGCAGAGGGTCGGTTCCCGATGAGTTTTCCAGGTGGATGACGAAGCCTTCGCCGATGCGAAGACGGTGCGCGAGGTTCAGTTCGCGCTCGAGGATCAGGCAGGATTCGGGATCGGGTTTCTTTGCGAACGAAAGCACGCCGATGGCGGCGTGGTTGAGATGCATCGATTTCTGCCGGGGATCGCCGGCGGCCAGTTGTTCGGATACGTTCGCGAACTCGAGGCCGTGATAATTCGCGATCTCCAGGCCGGTGTCGGGCCTGGAAAACATCAGGGAAACAGCCTCGGTAATGTCCTGGACGGGGTCGTCGTCGAAAATCTTGATGGCGAGCATTGTTTTTCTTTTTTTTGCATGGTTTGGCGCCTGGCCGTTATTAGGGAGTTGGAAGCCGGGCGGCATGCTCGCAACGCGCTTTGCGATCCGCGGAATTATTTCTTCCGCGAAAACATGTGCTCTTCGTTTTGTTTTTTTGCTATTTCGATCCGGCCCGGGCCGTCGGCTCGACGCCTGCATTTGAGGTTGGCGCCAATGCCGAGGGGAGCGAAATTTGCTGGCAGAAACCGAGATTTATCGAGTTAGGCAACACAAAAATGAACACTAACATTGGCGATGTTGGTGTTCACTTTTCCGTTCGTATCCCCGGTTTTTTATGGCCGATTTTCTCGAAACGGAAAAGACCCGTTGTTTTGTCGTATCCACAAAGCAGGTAAAGGTCCCGGCGCGAACGATCAGAGAAATTCTCCTCTGTGTCGCGCATCGTTTTGAGAATTTCGTCGATGGATGTTTCGTCGCGCCCCTGGAACAGCATGACGTGCAATCCGGCCCGAACGATCATGAGCATCTCGAAACGGTCGAGAATCCGATCGGGATCGAGGTCGCAACAGCTTCCGATGGAGGTAACCGCCCTGCTCAAATGCTTCCGTCCGGAAATCGCGGCGCCGCTTTCCCAATATTCCAGCCAGACCTGATCGATCAGACATTGGTGCGGATCGATAAGTGAGGCCGTGCAACCGAACTGTCCCGCGAGACGCTCGAGATGAGCCAGCATTTCGATCTTCCATTCCGGAGCCGGGATCGGTCTGCCTTCGAGGTCGCGTGCGCTCTTTCCGAGCACATCTGTGATCGAGGAGATGATCTTTTGGTAGTTCATGATTCTCTGTGTCCAGGCGAACAAGATTGGGCTGCATCGAAATCCGTCAGCCGGCGAGCCGCATGTGCGACACCGGTGGCATGATATTGCTGTTTGAATGGTTTCGTGTTGGGCAAAATGGAGGCGTCTGGTCGTTTTCTCGGATGGAACCATATAAGTTGGGAAAGCAACCATTTCCAGAAGGCGACTGATCGTGACGAAATTTCATCTGAAAGTGGAAGAAGACCGGAAAACGGCAACACTCAAGGTCGAGGCCGGACCGGATGGGGAAGTCAGCCTGGATGCCGCGGGAGTGGAAAAACTGATTGCCGGCCTCGGTGTCGTTCGCAGCCAGATGGCGGCGGAGATCAAGAAGGATCACCAGTTGGGAACGCAGGTCGAGGCGATCCTGGATCCGTTCTGGGCCGTGGAGCCGGAGCTGATGATGGGAGGAAGCTTGTTCCACGTGCGCGATCCGCGTTATGGATGGCTTCACTATCTGTTGCCGAAGCCGGAGGCCGCCAAGCTGGGAGATCTTCTCGTCAATCAGGCGAAGCTGGAGATGAAGCCGGCAGGGCCCAGGCACTGATCTGGTCACCACGCGCAGGCTTCGGTCATGGGAGTGCGCAGGCTCTCGAGAAGCCGCCGCCGATCCTTCTTTCTAATTTTCACGGAAAGCGCCAGAGCATGAAGGGAAGGGGGAAGATCGGAAACGATTTCCCGGCGCAGCGGCAGGCTTCGCGTTTTGGCGAGAATGGCGGACATGGCCGCCTGGGCGATATCCCCGGGAATTTCGAGAAACAGGTTTTTCAGAGCATTGTGGCGCTGCGTGTTAGGAACCTCGGGAATGCTCATGCCGACATGGGCAAGCATCAGGGAGGCCTCTTTCAGGCTGACGCAATTGAAAACAGCTTCGTTGCTGGCATGCGAAGTAGAAACGATGGCGGGCCTTGCGGTCTCGATCCTGTGGTCTCGGGAAAGCCGGAGAACGCCGACGTCTTGTGGTGCCGATCGGCAGATTTCGGCGATATGGTTGTCGCCGGCGATCACCTCGACCGTTGCAAAGACGTTCCGATAGGCCGTGATCTGATCTTCCAGCCGGAACAGATTGTCCCGTTCGGACTTGATCTCAATGGCCGTCGATGACGGACCGAAAATCGCGAGATCGGCGCGGCATTTGCCGACCCTGAATTCGGCGACCGCGGCCGAGTTGTCCGCCTGCGCGATAAATTCACGTATCAATGCGGATTTGAAAACGTATTCAGGGCGCAGTTCCATGTCGGAAAGGACAGAAAACGCGTGATCGAAAAATTCAGCTACAGATAGCGATCCGGTGAAGCTGTTCAGTAGCCCGGACTCTTTCGTCAGCGAGGAAAACAGGCGAGAACTTCCCCGTCTTGATAGCTCGCCGTATACGGCGGCGGAGAACAGGTTGGGCACGACGGATTGATCTGGTGATATGCGATCTGCTGGCATGAGGCTGGCTTGAGAAAATTGAACTCTTGAATAATCTGGTTCTCTTTCGGACGGCGACCAGCCGAAGAGGGGCTGAAAGTTCAGGAAAGAGGGTTGACGACATTGTCGGGAAAGCCGTCGAGCCATCGGGCGATGTTTTCAATTCCGGCATCAAAAAGGTGATGCTGGAGGCTGCAGATCGCGGCGGGAACCATGGTATCCATCAGAAGGGGGTCGGCGGCGGCATCGCAGTACGCAGCCTTCAGGTTTGCGGTGCATTTTCCGATCTCATAGGCAGTGAGTGCAGAGCAGGAAATGCCGCTGAGCGCGGCTGTAATATTTTCCTCGACGCGCTGAAACGCGTCTGCTCGTCTTGCCATCTCATGGCCAATATCATTCTTCATTCGTGCCCCCTGATCCGGGAAACAAGGATGCACCCGGCGTGCAGTCGAGGCAACGGGAAGAGGTTCTCATAGCGAAGATTTTTTTGCATGGTCGATGTTCCAAAGATTGCTCCAGGTACCATATCGGAATCATGTGCCGTGGGGGCGATCACTGCCAAAGCATATCGCCTGCGGACGAGATCAAGGGTGGGCTCGAGCGGCCGCATCCTTCTTCCTCCACGGAAGAGCAGGACAGATGGCCGCCGGGCAGAAAGCCTGGCGGTCATTTTTCACCCTGACGATTGCGTGCGCGAGATCCATCTTTAATGTTGTGGCTGTATTTTGAAGCCATGGAAAAAGGCGGCAGGGAAAGGGGAATACCGATCGCTTCGCCTCTCGCAAAACTTTCTGAAAATAAGGAAGAAAAAAAATGCCCAAAAACGTCACGGATGCATCCTTTGACGCCGATGTCCTGCGGTCCGAAAAACCCGTCCTCGTGGATTTCTGGGCAGCCTGGTGCGGTCCCTGCGGGAAGCTCGCGCCTGTTCTCGACGAGCTGGATCAGGAAATCGGTGATCGCGTGACGATTGCCAAGGTCGATATCGAGGGAAATCCGCAGACACCGACGAAGTTCGGGGTCCGGGGGATTCCCGCTCTCATCCTGTTCAAGGGCGGCCAGCCGATCGGCATGCGTGCCGGGGCAATGCCGAAAAAGGACCTGGCTGCGTGGCTTGAAGGACTGCTTTAGGCTGTGCGACGAAGATCGAAGCCCCGCCGCTGCGGGGCTTCTTTTTGTATCCGCGGGCGGTGCTTCGGCAGATGCCGGGGTGCACCGAATTATGTATAATCGATTGCCCCTGCTCCTGCGGAAGTGACGTAATGCCCTCGGATTCGATTCCTCAAAGATTGCGCTTCAGCCCCAAGGCGGCGCTGGACTTTCTCATCCGAAGAAGAAAAGAGGGATTGGATGAGTATTACGCCGCCGCCTTTCCGCTGACCAACAGGGAACTGACGGACATCGCGGCCCTGCTTGGATGCGAGAGAACAAGCTTCCAGGCGAATATCGATGCCGTCCGGGAGATCGAGGATGCCATTTCCAAGGATCTCCGGGGCGAGTTCAGGCAAAGATCGGATCTTCCGCCTCTCGAGCCGATCGACTCCAAGGATTTCGCCCGGATCATCGGGGAGAAAAGACTGGGCAGAAGTTGGGAAGAACTGGCTCATGCCGTTGTCGGCAAGCGTCATTCCTCTGGGCAGGCTCTTTCCAGCCGGGTTTTCCGGCATCTGATGAAATCAGAAAGCCCCATCGCCGATACGATCAGGACGATCTGGAGCGAGGAGGGGGACAATGTCCGGATGGCCGGCATTCATGACGAAACACTAGCCCTGTTCGCCGCCGGCAAGGGGCATGAAGCGAATATTCTGGCTCTGCGCTATCTGGCCGGGTTCACCGCGATTGCCATAGAAAAGCTGCAAGAAAGCGGGATTCGCACGATCGGAGAGGCGATGGGACTGGACGACGATACGCTGCTGTCCGCCGAGGCCGGCATATTTGAGGCCGCCAAACTTCGAAAGCTAAAGGATCTTCCTGGGTATCATCAGCCGGCCAAAATCTAGGCCCGGCAGATGGTTCCGCTTCAGGCCTGGTTCTTGAGCCTGGCCTCGAACCGGTCGACGACATTCAGAATATCGAACGAGAGCCGTCCGGCGGCTTCATTCCAAAGCAAGGATGGCACGCCCCATACGGCTTCTGCGATAGCCCCGGCAATGGCGCCGGCGGTGTCCGTATCCTTGTTGAAGGCGATCGCGCGGCGAAGCGCGCTTTCGAAGCCGGTTGCCTCCATCAGAGCGGAGAATGCCCAGAGCGTCGAAGTCTTCGCCTTGAGGGATCCCTTTTGAAGCTCGCGAGGACGAAATTCGAAGGGCTTGAGCGAAACGCCGAATTCCTCTTGTGCGATGGCCGCCACGTGCCGGGCATCCGTGCGTCCTTTTCCTTCCCGAATTGCCCGCACGACGGCCTTGGCCGAAAGGATCGCATCCTCGTGGTCATGGGTCGGCTTGCAGGCCAGTTCGGCCAGGTTGCGCGCCGAGACGTCGTCTTGGGCCAGCCAGGCGACCGGGCTGATCCGCATGCAGGCGCCGTTGCCCCAACTGCCTGTCCCCTCCGTTCCTCCCGAGGTCAGCCAAGAGCGGAACCCGGAGCCGAATCCGCGCTCGAGATACCGATGTCCCCAGGTCGACAGGGCCTGTGAGAATTCCGCTTCGCCGGTAGAGGTTCCGTGCGCAAGCAGGGCATCGGCAATGGCGGCCGTCAAAACCGTGTCGTCGGAGAAGTCGGAACTTTCGCTAAAAAAAGGAAAATCGATGTGATCGATGCCCTTGGCCTCGTAAGGGAATCCGACGATGTCTCCGATGATTGCGCCCTTCATGGCGGCCTCTTTGCTGTTGGCGGAGTTTTGGAAACGCGACTGATCTATTCGCTGCCGCGACGGTTCTTACGCCGGTCGATTACCACATCGCACCAGCAGGACGGGAAGAACAGCGTCGCGAACATGGAGAAAGCGGCGACGACGGAAGCGGCGAAGGCGAAAAACGTGCCGATGACGATCTGGAACCGGTCCGGGAGGGTATTCCAGGCGGCAATTCCGACATTTCCGACGGAATTGAAGACGGAGGTGGCCGCGCTATCGAAGAGAGCCATGGCGTTTTCGTTGAAGCCCGCGGCAATGGCGAAAGCACCGAAGGACACGAGCAGCACGATGGCCGTGCCGGAAAAGATCGATGCCAGGATCTTCGTGATCAGCATCGTGGGGGCTTCCTTGGGATTTCCGGTGTTCGCCATATACCGTCTCCGGATTTCAGTTTTCATGTTCAATATGGAGATATGGGTTCATTGCGGAATAATGTTTCATTTTGTGAATGATATTCGTTTTTACATGCGCGCAGAAGTCGTTTCGGCAAGATCTTGAATTTGCGACGGATCGGGGTGTTTTTGTGACCGCGGATGGAAACGCTACCATATTTCCATTGCAGCGGTTTCCTTGGAGAAGATTTGCAAGATGCGCGTTCTGCCGGGTTCGGAAATCAATGGGGTCAAGGCCTCGGATGCCAAGAAGATCTGTCGCCTGCAGGGCCACAGGGACAAGTTCGCGACACCGGAGGCGGGTTGGGAACTTCGGATTGCCGAGCCGCATTCCAGCCGAACCATGAAGTCCTTGAGCGATGCCGGGTTGCTGGAATTCGCCGGGACGGAGGACTATGTCGACTATTGGCGTGTGACGGAGCTTGGGGCCCGGCTTGCCGCGTCGAGGATCGCCAAGCCGATCACCCGGCAGCGAGCCGACACGATTCTCAAGCAGGTGATCGCTCGGGCGCGCGAAGTCAATTCCGACGACAAATATGCCTATCGGATTTCCGCGCTGCACGTGTTCGGAAGCTGGGTCGGAAAATCCAAGGAACTGGGAGATATCGATATCGCTCCGGTTCTGGATCTCAGGAAGCAGGAAGGGCGCAGTTTCAGGGAAGATGCGATCCGCCGGGCTCACGAGGAAGGAAGGTCGTTCCAGACCTGGTTCGACGAGACCTGTTGGCCGGAGCGAGAGGTCAAACGCCGGCTCAAGGTGAATCCGGCTGTGTCCCTGCATGACAATGATGAGCTCGAAAGACTTGGCGCTCCGTATCGTACGGTCTATGCGTTCGACGTCCAGTCGGGTCTCGAGATCGAGGCTCCAGTGGGGATCAGGAAAGCCAAGGCCGGCCATCACCTGCACACAAAGGAGGAGATGCTCGAGAAGTACGGGGTGGCAAAATCGAGGGCGATTGACAGCCCCGCTTCCGTGCCGGAAAAATCCGTGTTTCCTCTTCTCAGGCCCCTGCATGTCGTCGCTCCCGATCGCGACGGGTTCCCATTGTCGGAGGATGATCTTTGGGCGCAGCATCGTCATGCGAACGGCGAGACGCTCGAAAGCATGGCTATGAGATCGAACGAGCACAGTGTTCGGACGATGGGCGACCTTGTTGCCTATGCCTATGATGTGACGCAGGGGACGACGGACCGGTTCGAGCCCGGGCCGGGCGCCGAGATCCTGGAGGACGGAAGCTGGCGATCCGCGGAGAACGGCCGGTATTACGACAAGGATGGAGACCCGAAATATTGGTGCTGGCGGGGCTTCAATCTCGGCGAAGAGCACCATTTCGATTTTCTGCGCCGGATCCCGCCCTTGAGCTCGATTATCGCATCGGAAGTCCGAAAACTCGGTGAGCCGGCATATGTCTCACTCTCCATGAAGTCTCCAGATCGCGGGCCGAAAGGCTGGGATTTGAGTGTCAGCATCTACGAGGATGATCGCAGAACCGAGTTGGCATGGGTCCGGGTTTCCGATTTCAGCGGAGGTGCGATCGAGGCTTCCGGCATCGATGCGGCGGCTGCAACGGCGGCCTTCCGGGTGGCTGAGAAAGCCTGGAATTGGGGCCGAGGAGTGCGCTCGAATCTTCAGGGAGCAAGCTTCAGCGTTCACTCGGGTGTCGGGACGGACGATGTCGGCAGGATTTCGAAGGAGAGGGTTTCCTGTTCGTCGACTTCCCTGAGGCCGCTGTGTTCCGCGACGCTCGACAAGATGCAGGAGGATCCTCGGCCCTTGCGGTTCGTTTCTCCCGGAAGCACCGGATTTCTCCGGTTCGGCGTTTCCGAGCGCGGCGAGGCGGAATGTTTCATGGTCTCAGGTCGGGACTATTCTAGTCGAAGGATCGGCCCCTATACGACCGTCACGCGCTCGCTGCAGCCGGCCGTCAATGATGCCGCAGAGGCTCTGAAGGTTCTCGTCGGACCGATGGATAGTTTGACGGTCGATATTCCGATGATGTCCGAGCCCGCGCCTCCCAGGCAGGAACGCCGGCAGCGCGCGGACGGGTCCTGCCGCTGATCGGGCGCCCGGATCAGGGCTCGGCGCGATATTCGTGGCTGACGAAGCCGCGCTCGATGTCGCCGCGCACGAAGGGCATCCACCAGAATATCCCGGTCTTGCGGATCTTGAAGTGCCCTCGGACCAGGTGGGCGCGGTATTGAGCGGGCTGGATGCCGCCCATTTCGAGGCGGCTCTTCTGCGTTCTCGTCAGCTTGAGCCTGAGGATCTTGTGATCAAGGAGGGGAAGCCGGCCGTTCCTGGTCCGCTTCCGGTTGATCTTCGTGAAATCCTCGCCGTCGGCCAGTTCTGTGCTGGACAGCGAATTGAGAAGAGCCAGGATAGCCATCATGTAACCGGGTTCGCCGAGAAGGTCGGCGAATCCCAGCTTGAACAGGCTGGCCTTTTCTTGGTCGCCGGCTGAAAGCCATTCGTTGAACATGTAAGGATTGGGGACGATCGAAACTGCCTGGTTGATCTTGTTCATAGCCTGAAACTCTACTTCGTTCGAGGCTATCTTGGCCGTATCGGCGGCAAATTCCGGGTCGATCGGTCCGATGTCGGCTGGAGTCTTGGGGTTCGATCTGATGCCCATTGGATCGGGCAGGGTTCTTCCGTCGAAAGCAAAAATCGCGGAAAGAGCGCACATGTTCACGCCGGTCGACCGGTGCTCCCATGCAAAGGTCGCGACACCGGAAACATGATCCGGATTTCCCTGAATGAGAATTCCCATACGGGATGGGGCGCCGCCGGCATATCCTCGGTTTTCACGGAAACGGTCGACGGGGTTGTCGGTTCCGAGCGTATTGTGGCGATCGCCATGTTTCCACTCGATCCAGATATTCCGGAACGGTAGCCGGCACAGCGGCAGGGCCTTGAGCATCGATGATGGTCTGGTTTGGTGCACTTGGGCGGCGGCGCCGGCGACCTCGGGAGAAAGGACGATGCGGACGGCGCCGGTTATGGCTTCGCTCAGGCTTGCGCCGGGGATATTGTCGACGAGTGTGGAATTACGGACGGCGAAGTTCCTGAATTCGTCTGCAAGCACGGCCGTTTCCTTCTGGTTCGGGCAGGGCGGTTCGAAAGGCGGAACCGGCTGCGTTAACGCTCAAAAAAAAAGCGATGACGCAGCCGGTTTCGGGCAGGATGATTTATCTTTGAAAGATTTGTTCCGGTCTTTCAGTCCGACGGAGTTCGCGACCCTGCTCAACTGGGGGCAGGCGATGCCTGGCTCCTGGCATGGATATGCGCCAGCTGACCGCAGCACAGGCCGGCTTCTTCGCATTTCGCGATGGCGTCGAACATGGTCGGGATGCCGGCATTGCGGAACTCATCGGCCAGTCGTGCAAGATCGTTGTAATTGTCGTAGTTGGCGTAGGTCTCGAGCCCGTTTTCGTCGCCGCGCAGGGTGGCATTGAGCGGGATGAGCTTGACGGTGAACCTGTCCCGCGTCATGCCCATCTTCACAAGGGATTCGACGTTGACGGGAACGCCCTTCATCACGATGAAGTTGAGGGTGATCGTGCGGTTGGTGATTTTCGTCGCATTGACGATTCTGATGATGTCCTCGATCGGCAGAACCTTGGCGCCGCCGAAAAGCTCGCGCCGGCGATCCTCGTCGGTGCTGTTGCAGGAAATCTGGAAATGCAGGAAGCCGTCGAAGGATCTCTCCTTGGTCTCGATGACCCGATGAATAACGTCTTCCGCCGAATCGCCGCTCGTCGTCCTGACCGGGATGATGCTGTTGAAGCAGGGCAGCCAGTTCATCGACCGGTTCATGTCGAGCGAAATGTCCGCGAGGTTTCTCATCGCGCCGAGCACGGCGTCGAGATTTTGAGCCGGTTCGCCCATCCTGGCGAACCCGATCTTGGCTTTTCTGCAGGTGTGAACGTAGGGAGTGGAGGCGAGCAGGAACCGGACCTGGGTCTCGATCTCCTCTTGCGAGAGGTTGCCGCGGAAGGGCAGGTTGGGAACGTCGCAGAAGGTGCAGCGGTATGTGCATCCTTTCTGGGTGCTCACGGTCAGCAGCCACTTCTCTTCGTAGGGTACGAGATGGCGCCAGATCACCTTGGGATCGAGAGCGGTCCTGACTTCGGCGTGGGACTTGCCATCGGTTGCGACATCGCGCATTTCCGTGCATTCGACGGGGCTGCCGTCGGCTGTCTCGAGCAGGAAGATGCGACCGCTCGGCAGGTAATAGCTGTCGGCGAAGAAAAGGCGGGAAGCGTAGAGCTGCTGAATCGGGGATCCAAGGTTCATGGCAGGAATCTCGTTCTGAGGGTGTTGTCCGGCATGTAGTAAATGTTGTAGTCGTCCTGATGGACGAGGCGGGCGCGGGGGTTGCGCGCCTCGATTTCGGAAAGCATCGCCTGCAGCCGGAATTTGGTCTCCCTGCCGCCTTCACCGACCAGTTCCCGGAATGTCACTTCGGCTTCGACTTCCCTGGCAAGGTCATCGAGAAGCTGCAGGTCGTAAGCCTCGATCCCGGGCTCCAGGACGGCGACCAGGCGAAGCTCGGTCCAACGCGCCAGCATGCGGATGTCGGATTGAGGAAGCGGCTCGCCGGCATCGACGTGAAGAACGATCTTGTCGAAGGAGCGGGCCCATCCCCAGGGAATTTTGTGGTTGTGCGTATGCACCTGGATCTGCTTGTTCAGACCGCCGCAGATGGCCATCAACGTCCACCACCAGTCGGCATGGTCACGCAAGCGATATAAGGGATCGCCGCCGCCGGAAACGCTGATCTTGTCGCGGCCGATTTCGGCAATGAGCGTCTCGAGCCGGTCCCAATCCGTCGGATAGGAGTGCCGCCGGTTCGATGGGTGATTTTTCCAGACACAGTAGGGACAGCTGAAAGCGCACCCGAAATCGGTGATAACGGAAAAGCCCTTCGAAGACTTCCGAACGAGAAGAAGGTCCTCCTCGGTATTGGGAGCCCCGGGAAAAGCGTCGAGTTTCCGATGTGCGGTTGTGGCAGCCATGTCGATTCATCGTTGTACTGATGAATCTGATATGGTGGCGAAAGAGAAGGACGGTAAAAAAGGCAGGGTAATTTATTTCCGGCGGTAAAACGGATTTATCGAGTCGGATTGTCGTGCGAATGACCGTTTTGAGAAGCAACAATATATTGTTCGCGCCGTAATGGCAGGCTTGGCAGGGAAGAATAAATTGTATTCAGGAGAGTGAATGGTCACCGCGGGGCCGAGCTTGGCGGCCGCGATCAGGCAAGCGGAGTTTCCCGATGTTGAAGCGTATTATGCGCCGGTTATGGGTTTGTGCGGGAGGCGCCGCCGCGGCCGAGTACGCACTGTTGCTACTGCTGATCGCTGTCGTCACGATTCCGGTCGTGACTAATCTGGGCACCGAAGTGCACGTCGTCTACAACGAGGTGACCACCGGCGCGATGACCGAGGCCCGGGCCGAGGCGATCGTCGCCGGCCACGAAGACGAGTTGCACGCCATCGAGTTTCTCGACGTGCACGATGCCGACCTGGTGACGCCCTACGGCTCCA
>NPIG01000582.1_pt1 | contig 26800 bp, 24 predicted proteins | sample 8637441 | NCBI WGS metagenome assembly NPIG01 (sample SAMN07420675, study PRJNA396082) | bioreactor metagenome | isolation source: sample BR6 brine-fed electro-methanogenic bioreactor BR | place: Japan: Kochi | collected 2016-06-14 | reverse complement strand
CCGCCACCGCCGTGCGCCGCCATGCACAGCGCCATGGTGCTTCACCACAACCACAGCGTTGCACAGCCGACGAAAAAAACGAACCCAAACGAACCCAAAACGAACCCAAATTCCAAAGGCCTATTTTCCCCACGGGCGCTGTCAAAAACCGCGATTCCACCCCCAACCCCGCGCAGAGAAAAACGAAAAAGCGAACCCAAATTGCGATGCCACTTGATCCACAAACCGGTCCGCCGGGCCCCAACGCCCCGCAGGCCGAAACGATGATGCCGAACCGTCCCAGGCGCCACCGCCGTCCACAAACTCCAAGTGCGCCCCGGACAGCGCCCCATGCGCCAAAGCGGCGCGTCGCCCTCCGCGATCGCGCCGCCTCCGCGAATGTGCCGAATACACGCCCGGCCACAAGCTTAGCTCAGGGCCTTGTAGAGCGTGAGCAGCCCCAGAAGACAGGTCACCACTCCCACGCTGCTGCGGATGAACGACTCCGGCATCTTCCGCACCGTCAGCGTCGCCATCGGCACCGACAGCAGCGCCCCCAGGCACAACGGCAACGCCAACTCGAAGTTGATCGATCGGCTCATCAGGGCGTACGCAATCAGGCCCACCAGGCAGGTGAAGCTCTCCGCCAGCGACGTGATCGCCACGGCGTGCTTGGGCGCGACCCCGCTCACCACCTGCCCGCCGGTCACCAGCGGCCCGTACCCGCCGCCGCTGAGCCCCTTGTTGAACGCGGCCACCGCCCCCAACGCGATGATGTGCCCCCGGCGATAAGCCAACTGCCGCCGCCGCGTCGCCACGATCATCACCCCGACCCCCAGCAGCATCACCGCAATGATCCCCGTCAGCAGATGCTTGGAAATCGTAATGGCCAACGTGGCGGCCGCCACCGTCCCCACCACGCTCAACACCGCCAGCAGCAAGGCCGTGTTCCGCGCCCGCTGGTCACGGAAAAAGTTCACATTGCCGTCCCGATGGTGCCACACCCCGGCCGCCAGTCCCGTGAGAAACTCGCTCAGCAAGATAGCCGGCACGATGTCCAGCGGGGCGAACCCCGCCAGCAGCAGCATCGGCGTGAGCGTGGTGCCGTACCCCATCCCCAGCGACGAATCGACGTACTCGCACGCCATCGCCGCCAGAAAGACCAGCAGGGCGGTCAAGGTCGCAATGTTTCCGGCGTGCGCAGCGCCCGCGTCCGGCATCCAGACCGTCCGAAGCACCAGAACCACGACGGCCAGCACGATGCCGGCCAGCCACAGGCGCAACCGGCGCGCCGGCAGGTGCTCGCCCACGCGTCGGATCGAAGTCAGGGTCGATGTGATCGCGGTCATGCGCTGTTCTCCACCTCCGGGTTATGCAGCAGTCACCAAAAAACGCCGTCGAGGAAACAATTGGCAGAGAACGTGCCAGCAGATTTGGTAGCCAGGGGGGAAGCGTCACTGGAAGCGGCGAAGACGCCGATTTTCGTGCCAGAACAGGCGGTAAGACGACCCGGCGGCTGGCTCAAAACCGTTAAATATGCTGGATCAGGCGAGTATATTTGCTTGTGTCCTGGGAAATGTGATAGACTATGAACGTCATGCAACGCTACATGCAACTGCTCCTGGACGTCTGGCGCGAAGCCTGCCGACACATCGCCATCGAGGAGTCGGCCGACAGCATCGTCGCCATCCTCCGCCGCCAGATCCCCGTCGAACGCCTGATCATCCGCCGGATCGACGTGGGCCGGGCGTGCCTCGACACCGTCGGACGCGGCCAGCGCGACCCCAACGGTCCGCCGCCGCAGGAGCCCGTCCACACCCCCTGCACGCCCGCTCAGCTCGAGGAACTGCTCGCCTGGGTCCGCCGCGGACAGCCCTGCCTCTGTGGCCGCAAGGAGCAGTGCCCCCGGCGGGAGGTCCTCACGCCGCAATCGCCCCCGGGCGACATCATGGCCGGCCCGCTCAGTGGCGCCCAGGACGTGCTCGGCGTCGTGGTCATGATGGCCGAGCCGGACACGCGCTTCGAGCAAGTCCATCTCGAGGTGCTCGGCGAACTCCTCGACCCCCTCAGCGTCGCCCTGGCCAACGACTGGGGCCTGCGCGAGATTCGCACCCACCGCGAAGCGGCCGAGGCCGATCGCCAGTCCCTCCTCGCCCGCCTGGGACGCCGCGAAATCAGCGACGCCATCGTGGGCGCGGACAGCGGATTGCGCTCGGTCATGGAGCGGGTCGAGCAGGTGGCCCGGGCCAACGTGCCGGTGCTTATCTTCGGAGAAACCGGATCGGGCAAGGAAGTCATCGCCCGCGCGGTGCACGTGCGTTCCGAGCGGCGGGGGGGGCCGTTTCTGCGGGTCAACTGCGGGGCCATTCCGCCCGAACTGGTGGATTCCGAACTGTTCGGGCACGAACGCGGCAGCTTCACCGGCGCGGTGGGAACCCGCAAAGGCTGGTTCGAGCGGGCCGACGGCGGCACCCTGTTTCTCGACGAGATTGGAGAATTGCCCTTGGCGGCCCAAGTCCGGATGCTGCGCGTCATCCAGGACGGGACGTTCGAACGCGTCGGCGGCCAGCGCCCCCAGCAGGTGGACGTGCGCATCGTCGCCGCCACCCACCGGGATTTGCAGGCCATGGCGGCGGCCGGCCGCTTCCGCGAGGACCTCTGGTACCGCCTTGCAGTTTTCCCCATTCACCTGCCGCCGCTGCGCGAACGGCCGGAAGACATGGCCGAACTCGCCGCCCACTTCGCCACCCGCGCGTCGCTGCGCTTCGGCCTGCCCGCCTTGGCGCCCACCCTCGAGGACATCGATCTGCTCAGCCGTTATTCCTGGCCGGGCAACATCCGGGAGCTGGCGGCCGTGATCGATCGGGCGGCGATCCTGGGCAACGGCGAGCGGCTCGAAATCGCCAAGGCCCTGGGCAGCGCGCCCGAGTCGCCCGGGCGATCGGACGCTGCGCCGGCCTGGGGAAGCGCCCCGCCCGCCGGCGGCCACAATGGCAGCGGCAATGGCGACGGGACCGCGGGAGCCGCAGGTGGCGTCGGCGCGGCCAACGGGGTTGCTGCGGGAGGAAGACCATTCGAGGACCTCGACACGGCCATGCGCCGCCACATCGAGGCCGCCCTCGCCCGGACCCATGGACGCGTGGAGGGGCGGCTCGGCGCCGCCCGCCTTCTGGGCATAAACCCACACACCCTCCGGGCCCGGATGCGCAAGCTGGGTATCGACTGGGCAAGCTATCGACCGGTGGCGATCGATGATTGAGCGATGATTGAGGCCGAAGCGAGGGTTAAGCCCGAAGCGAGGGCTGGGCCCGAAGCGAGGATTGAGGCCGAAGCGAGGGTTGAGCCAACAAGCATGAACGCGGACGCGCGGCGGACCGGGGTTCACCGGCGGCGCAGGTGCCGGGCCCGGTCGCGATAAAGAGCCTGCTCGTCCGAGCCCGGCGGACAGCGCTCCGCCAGGTCCTCGAAGAGGTCGGCGGCTTGTTGGGAATCTCCACAGCGGGCGGTCACCTCGGCCAGGTTCACCCGCAACTGCCAGTGCGTGGGGTTGAGTTCCACCGCCCGGCGGGCGTGCGCCAGCGCCGCCTGCGGGTCGTACAGCCCCCGATGCGTCCGATCCATGTACAGCAGCGCCAGATTGGCATGGGCGTTCCAGTCGTCGGCCCAGCGCTGGATAATGCGTCGATAGGTACTGGCCGCGGCCTGCCTCTCGCCGGTGCCGTACTGGGCCAGAGCCAGCCCCGACCAGTGATCGGGTTCGTCGGGCTCGAGCTCTGTGAGCCGGGCATAGGCCTCGACGGCTTCGTCCGGCGCAAGCGTCTCCGCCAGCCGTGCCCAACGGCGAATCCGTTCGACGTCGTGGGGATGCTGCCGGGCCTGCTGCCGTGCGGCTTCGTATTCAGCGTGCGCATCACGGCCGGCCGCCGCCATGCGCGCTTGCTCCAGCAGCGCCTGGGTCTCACGATGGTGCCGCTCGATGGTATGGGCCCGCTCGAGCGCGGCGACCGCCTCCTGCGGACGTCCCGTGGCAAGATAGAGCCGCCCCAGGTTGCGGTGATACTCGCCGCGATAGGGATAAAGCGCAATGGCCTCCAGCAGGAGCCTCTCGGCATCGGCGTATCGGCCGGCTTCGGCGCGCATCTGGCCCAGCCCGGCGCAGAGCAGAGCGCTGCGGTGTCCCGGCTCCTGGGCCGCGAGATCGGCGGCAAACAGCCGTTCGGTCGTACGCCAGTCGCCGGTGCGGACGGCCGCCCGCACCGTAAACACCACCAGCACCGCGGCCGCCAGCGATCGAAACGCCGCGGGGCGCGACGCAAAGGCTGTTCGAGCCCGACTGAGGCCGACCGCAAGCGCCAGACACACCCAGGCGGACGGAGCATACAGCAGCCGTTCTGCGAAAATCACGTCGATCAGCAGAAGGGTGTTGCTGGCCACAAAGTAGCTGGCGACAAAGCCGACCGCGAGGAACGTCCAGACGGCCCGGTGCCGAGCCCGGACCAACCCGACGATCACCGCCACGATGCAGCTCACGCCGATCCAGAAGGTCGGGTCGGCAACGCTGCGCAGCGGCGGCAAGACGTTGATGGAATAGTCACACAGCAGCCGGTAGGGCCAGACCATCAGGACCACGAAGCGACCGAGCAACGCGGGCGGGGTGAGCAGACGCGCAACCAGGTCCGCGTCGCGAAGCGGGTTGCTGACCGCCACCCGCTGCCCGACGACCACCAGTCGATCCGCGCAAACCTCGTAACGAACGGCCAAGTAGGCGAGAAAGAGTATCGCCGCGGGCGCCAGCAGGATCGCGCCGCGGCGCCAGGCGAGCGGGGCCGATGCGACGTCCGCCGGAACCAACCTCCCGTGGAGCACTCCGAGCAGGGGCAGGGCGACCAGCGCGGCGACGCCGTTCTCCTTGGCGAGCAGGGCGGCGGCGGCGAGCGTCCAGGCCGCTATCCACAGCGCGACCGCTTGCCAGGATACGCGGCCGACCGGCGCGGGCGGGCGGCGCAGCGCCGCATCGGCGGCGAGGATGCCAAAGAACAACCCGGCCGCGCTGAGCAGTTCCGCGCGACCAACCACGTTCGCGACGACATCGGCATGCAGGGGATGCACGGCAAACAGCAAGCCGGCAAACAACGCCGCGTGCGGATAAGCCCCCAGTCGAAGGGCCAGGCGCCAGACCGCCAGACTGACGGCCATGTTGAGCAGGACGTTGACGAGGTGGAAGGTCCAGGGCGCGTCACCGGCAATGCGCCATTGCAGCCAGTAGGTCCAGATGGTCAGCGGGCGGTAGAGAACATCAAAGCTGTCGCCCTGGTTGCTGCCGGGCCAGTAGGGCGTCGTCCAGGCCGCCAGGCCGGGGCCCTCGGTGATGGCGGGGTTGTGTGGAATGATCGCGACGTCGTCGAAGACGAAATCGTTGGCGAGGGCATTGGCGAAGGTCGCGCAGGCCGCACAAGCAATCAGCCAGCCGCCCCACGGATGGCGGCGGCTGGCTGGCATGATTGCGGGATCAGGGGAGACCGTTTGACCATCCGCCCGGTCCATGGGTGAGAGGCCTCCGTTGCGCGCCCGGGCCGCGATGGGCGTTACTTCTGCGCCACGCCCTGGCCGAAAAACTTGGGCGGCGCTTCCAGGGTGTAGACCTGGGTCTCGGCCGCAATGGCGTCGCGGATATGCTTGGGCGGCTGCAACATGCCCAGCAGGGCGCGCCCGTCGAACATGCGGAAACGGCCGTTGGTCTGCTTGGCGAGGACGCCGTCGATGGCCGCGGGATCCGGCTGCGTGGGAAATTCCCGCTCGCTGCCCAAAACGAAGCCCCACGGAGACGCGTACGTGGGCGTGAAAGAGATATAGGACGCCGCGTTGGGGAAGACTGCCTGGACGGTCTTGTTCAGCCGCACGTGGAGCTTCATCTCCGGAGGGGAGACCGGTCCGGCCTGGAGGACGAAAAAGCCGTCGTCGCGCAGAGCCCGGCGGCACTTCTCGAAGTACTCTTTGGTGAAAAGCTTGAACGACGGGCCCTCTTCGATGGGATCCGACAAGTCGGAGATGATCACGTCCCAGGCGTCTTCGGCGTTGTCGAGGTAATCCAGGGCGTCGCCGATGACCAGCTCAGTGCGCGGGTCATCGAAGGCGCCCTGGTGCATCTCGGGCAGGTGCTCGCGGCAGGCGTCGACGACGGCGCCGTCGATGTCGACCATGGCGACCTTCTCGACCGACTTCCACTTGAGCGCTTCGCGCACGGTGGCGCCTTCGCCGCCGCCCAGAACCAGCACGGTCCTGGGGGCGCCGTGGAAGACGCACGCGGGGTGCACCAGCGGTTCGTGGTAGAGGAACTCGTCGCCGGTGCAGGACTGCCACTTGCCGTCCAGCACCAGGGCCTTGCCATAGGCGCCGCTGCGGACGATGTGCATGTCCTGGAACTCGGTGCGTTTGGCCGCGAGAACCTCGAGCACGCCGTGACTGTAGATGTCACAGGGCGTAACGTATTCGTTGATCCACAGATCGGCGTTTAGTTGACTGCCGGGCACAACTTCGACTCCTCGTGCAGGTGGGTCGTGGATGGACCGTGGCTGCCCTGGGTGGTGAATCCGCGCGGCAGCATACGCAGCGTGTGGCTGTCCGAGTCAAATGCCCGGGCGAGGTACGCGCAGGCTAGCTGGGGATTTGCGGTTTCGCCGCAGGTGAACACGTCGACCGCCGCGTAGCCGTTCTCCGGCCACGTGTGGATCGAAATATGCGATTCCGCCAGCAATGCCAGGGCGGTGACGCCTTGGGGGCTGAATTTGTGACTGGAAAGCTGAATCAACGTGGACATGCCTTCGCGAGAGGATTGGGCGACGGTCTCGCGGATGAAGGCTTCGTCATTCAGCAGTTCAGGAGAGCAACCGAAAAGCTCGAGGATACAGTGCGTGCCGACAGGGGTTACGGTCAATGGTCCACCTCCCACGTTACGGAGCCAGGGTTTCAGACGCTAACAGGGCACTAGGCAAAAAAGCCAGTACACAATCCACCTCAATGCGAGTTGCGACTCGCGTTGACCAGAGTATCGCCTCACGTACGGACGGCGGTCACCTGTGAACGCCGCTGTCTCCGCCGGTATGGCGAGCCACATATGCTATCCAGCTTCAGGCATGTCGGCAAGATCATTCCTGCTTCACAAGACAGAAATCCACACGGATTTTGCGGCCGGGTGCAGAGGCTTGGCAGGGGAAATTCCGCCGGGGGCGGCGCCCGGAGAGTGGGCTCGAAACGCCCAGGAAGAGGTCGACAATCTCGCTGAGCGAAATGGTCGCGGAAGATGGCGAAGTTTGAAGGGCTGGGATGTGCCGGGGATTCACGCTGCCAGCAGCAGCGCAACTTGGGGAACTCGCCCTGTCCGCAGCCGGGGCTGTCGCAACGGATGGGCGGAGGCGGCGGGGGCGGCGCTCAGATGCGGCGATGATCGAGTTGCTTGGCGGCAGCCTCGGCCGTGTTGTGTAGCAGAATGGCGACGGTGACCGGCCCGACGCCGCCGGGAACCGGCGTGATCACCGACGCCAGGGGCTTTACGGCATCGAACTGGACGTCGCCGACCACGCGGGTGGCCGCCGGGTCGTCATCCGTGGGCGCCGGCACGCTGTTGATCCCCACGTCGATGACAATCGCGCCCGGCTTGACGTGATCGGGGCCGATGAGGTGGGGCACGCCGGCCGCGGCAATGAGGATGTCGGCGTCACGCGTGTGGGCGGGAAGGTCCCGGGTGTACTTGTTACACGTGCGGACCGTCGCCTCCTTGCCCATCAGGGCCAGGGCGATGGGTTTGCCCACGATGGCGCTCTGACCGACGATGCACACGTCGAGTCCGCGGGGATTGACCCCCACCTCGCGGAGCACCGCCAGCGCCGCCAGCGCGGTGGCGGGGGCGATAATCGGCGTGCCGTAAAAGAGCAGGCCGATGTTGGCCGGGTTCACCCCTTCCACGTCCTTGTACGGGTCAATCGCGTACTGCGCCGCGGGGGTGTCCAGGTGCTCGGGAAGCGGCAGGTTCAGCATGATGCCGGTCACCTCGGGATCCGCGCTGAGGTCCGCGATGAAGCGCTGCACGTCGTCGTCGGTGGCCGACGCGGGCAGGGTGTGCAGGTGGTAGTCGATGCCGGCCTTCTCGCAGCGACGCTGCTGGGAGCGGGCGTAGATGACCCCGGCGTCCGGGTCGCCGACGATGACCGCGTCGAGCCGCACGCCGACGCCGTCCTCTGCGAGACGCTGAACCAGGCGGGCGGTGTCCTCGCGAATGCGGGCGGCGAGTTCGGAACCGGGGATGACGACGGTCATAGAATCACTCTCCGGCCGGTGCGGATCAGGCGCCCGGGCTCAGTCCAGGAGCCGACGCAGCGGCTCGATCACGCTGGTGACGACCTCGCGGTGGTAGCCGGGATGACGCCAGATGTAGTAGGCGGAAAACGCGAGCCCGGCCGTGCAGCACAGGATCAAGGTCAGCTTGATGCCGCGGATGCCGCGCATGAACCGCCGGGCCATGATGGGGTCGCCGGAAAGGGCCGTCAAGAAACGCATCCGCGAGGCGATGCTGGAATGGCGCCAACTGCGCTCCGTGGGGGGAATGCCATTGAGCAGGGCAACCTTGTGCAGCGCGCCCACGAAGATGCGGGCCCCGGTCGCACAGACCGCGTGACGCGGGGGCTTGGCCTGCTGGTCGTGGATGGCGCAGGGCAGCTTGCAGTCGATTTCGCCGTCCCCCGGCGACGCGCATCGAGCGCCGAACAGGTCAGCCTGGCGCTCGAACCGCCGCGACACCCAGCCGAAGGCGATCCCCCAGACGGGCACGACGGAAGCCAGGCCGATCGCCTGAATGACGTCGTTGCTCAGGTTGAGGGTCGGGTCCGGGCCGCGGCTGAGGCGGATGAGCAATTCGATCACGCCGGAGGCGATCAGCATGCTGGCGAAGGCGAAGAGGAGAAAATAGGGGATATGGTGGTGGCGGACGTGGCCGGCCTCGTGCCCGAAGACCGCCTCGATCTCCTCATCGGTCATCGACTCCAGCAGCGTGTCGGAGAGGAGAATGTAGCGGATTCGGGGGAATAGACCCATGACGGCCGCGTTGACCATCAGCCCGTCGCTGTGCCAGATGAGGATCTCGCGGACGCGCAGGCCGATGCGGTCGCAGACCGCGAGCAACTTCCGCCGCAGCGGGCCGTCGGGCAGCGGCGACGTCGACCAGATCCGCCGAAGCATGATCGGTGAGAACACGAAGATGGCGACGGCCACCAGGCTCAGAACCAGTTCCGGGCCCCACTTCGAGCCGATCGCGGCTATGAACCAGTCGCGATAATCGCGGGTGATCGCGTAGGCGATGACGATCACCGTGAGCGGCAGGGCGACGATGAGCACCTGGTGGCGAAGATTGAAGACGACGAACCGCCGCCGCGACCAGTGATGGGGTTTGCCGCCGCCGGGTTCACGGCTGGCCTGCTCCACGGGGTAGAGAATCCACCAGAGGGCGATGATGCCCAGAAAATAGGGGATCAGCAGGACAAGCTGCGTGAGACCGGGGAGGGCGCCGATCACCGGCATGCGGTCCAGCAGGCTCGCCCAGTTCGTCAGCAGCAGATCGGCCGCGAGGCTGCCCAGCAGGGCGAGCCGCAGCAGGAGAAGCACGCGATGGTAGACCCCCAGCGTCGATTGCATGGCCGCAGCGTGGCGCCGGAGCCGTTGCTGCGTCCATAGCCCCAAACCGGCGGCAATAACTGCGACCAGAAGCGGTTTCGACCATACAAAGGCAAAGACCAGCAGCGGATCGGTCAACCAGGGCGGCTCGGGGCTGCCGTCCGGCCACCAGAGCAGGAGGGCGAAAGCAATGACGATCTGCAAGTGCATGTTCAGCCGATATTTAAGAACTCAAGCGTTGCAAGCGCGGGCGCCGCGGTGCTATGCTCTCGCGAATCCGCGTGCCCGTGCTTGGCGAAACGCGGGAGGATAAGCGATAATACCCGTCGACCGAGGTCGCCGAATGCCTGTGCGGCGACGCAGGGGGGTATTGTCGGTGCCGACAGGCTTTCGACAAGCCGCAGACGGCGGCTTTTTTCTGGAGGATTGCTGCAATGGGTCAACCTCGCTGGACAGTATGGATGGCAGGCGTGGCGTTGTTGTTGGCATGGGGTGGTCTGCACGTGCAGGCTGATGAACTGGATGATCCGGTAACGCCGGACGCTGAAGCGACCGCGCCGGCCATGGACGAGCCCGCGCCCGAAGGCGCCCCCGAAGATGCGGCGGACGGCGCGGAAGCAGGCCGGGAACCGCATGATCGACCCGATCGTCCCGACCCCCGGTCGGGTCGGCGCACGGCGGCCCGGAGCGAAAGCCAGGTCAACCAGAAGCTGCGGATGCTTGAGAGCTTTCGCGACCAGATCATTCGCGAGATGAAGCTGGAAGGGGAGTTGGTCGAGGAAGTCAACTTGATCTTCGCCGATCACCTGGATTACCTGCGCGAGCGTTCCACCGACAACACCGACGACCGTCGCGAGCGCGCCGAAGAGATCCGCGAAGTCGTGGAAGAAATGCGGGCGGCGCGGCAGGACGGTGACGTGGAAGAAGTTCGCCGGCTCCGCGATCGGCTTGTGGAGTTGCGCCGTTCGTCCACCGAGTTCGATCTGGAGCACGAAGAGCTCTTCGACATGCTCCGGGAAGCGTTCGACGACGAGCAGATCGTGGTCTTTGACCGGCTGGCCGAGCAGTTCGAGCTGCGCTTGCAGGGGCCGAACCGGCGGGACACGGCCGCCTCGCGGATGCGGCGGGCCTTGGCCAAGCTGGAGCTGAGCCCGGAGCAGCGGATGCAGACGCGGCGGTTGCTCGCCGAGTACGGACGCGAGATGCGCACCGCGCGGGGCGATGCCGAACGGCTGCGCGCCATGGAAGACGAGCTCTACAACGCCCTGCTGGACGAGCTCGACGAGGGGCAGGCCGAGCGTTTCGAGCGAACCATGGAGGAGCTGGCCGCCCAGGGTAAGCAGCCGCACCGGGGACCGCGGGGCCCGCGGGAGGCGGGCGGTTCGGCCGACGCGCCGGCCCCTGCCGATGATCCCGAGGCGGAGGCCGCCTACGATGACGAAGTGGGCGAATACGATGAAGGCGGCGAGGTTCCGGAGTAGCCCAGCACGCGCCCGGTACTGAGCACACATCCGGTATTGATCGCTCGTCGAGATACGCAACGGGCGCCGGTTCCATGCAGGAATCGGCGCCCGTTTTTCTTGACCGTTGGCCTGGAGGCTACACCGCAGCGGCTCGAGCCGGCGGCTTCGCCGCGCGGACCGATTCGACCAGCTCCGAGAGTGCCTGGACGCGCTCGCCCAGCTTCGAGTTGGCTGAGCGGGACGGCCCCGCGGTCGATTTTTCGGCCTTCGGCATGGCCGCGCTGGCGCTGTTGACCGCGGCAATCAGTGTCCGGACCTCGGCGATCGCCGACCGGTTGGTGTCGATCGCGGTTTCGAGGTGGCGGGTGTGCTCGTCAATGTGGCGGCGGGAGACGCGTTCCTCGCTCCCGCTGCCCAGTTCGGCCACTTTGCGGTCGATGTCCGCGGCCTTGCGGTTGAGCTTGTCGTAGACCTGCCGCAGCGTGACCGACAGTCGGCCGGTACGGCCTGCCTGGTCGGCGAGTTGGCGGAGGGTCTGCTGGGCGTCGGAGTTGGTGGTCCGGGCGGCGCTGAGCGTCTCGCGCATGTCTTCGGTGGTGGTGCAGGTTTCTTCCAGCAGACTGCGCAGCCGCCGGGTGGCGTCGTGCAGGCGCTCGATGCCCGGCGCGATGCAGGACTCCAGGTCAACCGCGCGGCTGACCAGGGCGTGCAGGGAGGTTTCGAGGCGCTCGGCGTTCTCCACGGCCCCGGCGCCACTCTGGCGATGGATGCGCTCGGCCTCCTGGCTGATGCGCTCGAGAAATTCATCGCCAATGCGGCGAGCGTGTTCGGCCAGGTGGCGGGCGGCGTCGTCGCAGACCGTGCGGGCCTGGTCGGCCATCCGCCGGTTGGTGTGATCGCAGATGTTGCGGGCCTGCTCGATCATGCGCCGCCCGGTTTCCTCGCACCCGCGCTGGAACATGTCGTTGACCCGCTGCTGAGCTTCAGCGTGGTAGTCGATGACCGGCGGCACGTTGACCACGGGCGCAGCGGCCGGTGCAACGGGCGCAGGCGCCGGAACCACGGGCGCAGCAGCCGCCGGCGCGGACGACTGCTGATCGGCCGCTCGGCGGCGCGGATGATTCTCGGCCGTGGGAACCCGCGGCGATGCAAAGTGCGGTCCGCCCTGGGCGACGGTCATCATCTGCTCGATCACCCGCTGGACGAAGGGCCCGTCCACGGACAGGTGGTCGGAGGCATACGCGCTGAGCAGCGCGTTGTCGCAGACCGTGTTGATGAGTCGCGGTAGGCCCTGGGCGTATTCGTAGATCGCGTCGAGGGCGGCGGTGTTGAAAACCCGTTCTGGATACTGCGCGCCACCGACGCCGAGACGATGGTGGATGTAACCTTCGGTCTGCTTGCGGTTCAACGCGCTGAGGTGAAAGCTGCGGAAGATGCGCTGCCGCAGTTGCCGCATGTCGTTGGCTTCAAACCGCTCGCGCAGCTCGGGCTGGCCCACAATGACGATCTGGAGCAGCTTGGCGTCGTCGGCCTCCAGGTTGCCGATCATGCGCACCTGCTCGAAGGCCTCGCGCGACAGGGCCTGGGCCTCGTCGAGCATCAGTACCACCGGTTGGTTGTCCGCGAAGCGGGCCACCAGAAAGTCGTGCAGGTAACGGATCATCTCCGCGTTGGTGGCTTCGGGCTCGACGTCGATGTGAAACTCGCCGCAGATGCAGCGCAGCAGTTCGTTGGCGCTAACCTGCGTGTGGTTGATGCTGGCGAAGGTGATGCGCTCGTTAAAGTGGCGCAGCATGAGCCGGGTGACCAGCGTCTTGCCGGCGCCGACCTCTCCGGTGAGCAATACAAAGCCCTTGCGTTCCTCGATCGCGTAGATCAGCGACGCCAGCGCCTCCTCGTGGTCCGGGGTGGAATAGAAGAAGCGCGGGTCGGGCGTATTGTTGAAGGGCAATTCGCGAAGGCCAAAGAAAGAGGCGTACATGGCGTTCTCTTTCCGCCGCGGGGTGTCCGCGGGGTCGGGGTCAACACTGCGCACCGCCGACGGAGGGCACGCTGCTGGCAATATCGGTCCTGCCTCGGCGGCGCTTGAGATCCGAGAATATCGGCGATTTCGCGGTGCAAAATCGTCCAACGTGGGCAAACAGGGCCGGTCCGAAAAGGGCGGGACAGATAATTGTGGACCAATACATTCAGCAGGGCCCCCGCGCTCCCGATAAGACCACCGTAGACCGATCGCCGCCCGCCGCCCGCGCGGACCGGCCGCACGGACGCGGCCCGGGTCCCAGAACGCGGCGGAACCGGTGACGTCGGCCAAGCGAGAGAGGCGCTCACCGGGCCGGGTGCGGCGCGAGTATTGGATGGGAGACGTGCGGTCGTGAAAGCCCGAAGGTTGATCATCTTGCTGGGGCTCGGCGGGTTGCTCTCCGTCGCCGCGGGGTGCCAGTCGTCGCACCGCGACCTGGTGTCCTTCCTCAAGGCCCATGAACACGAGGTTTCGGCGATCGAGTACCGCGTGGGGATTCCGGACGTGGTCCAGATCTCCGCCCCCCGGGTGCTGGAGATCGACCAGGTGTCGCAGGTCATCCGCCCGGACGGCAAGATCTCCCTCCGCCTGCTCGGACCGATCAAGGTCGTGGGCATGACCGAAAAGGAAATCGCCGCCAAGCTCACCCGTCAGCTCGAACCCTACTACGAAGATCCCAAGGTGCAGGTCCGCGTGACCGGCTACCGCTCGAAGAAGATCTACCTGTACGGGCTGGTGGGCAACGGCGGACGCGGCGGCGGCGGCGGTGGCGGCGGCACCTTCGAGCAGTGGCGGGCGATCCCCTACACCGGCCGCGACACCGTCCTCGACATCCTGGCCGAGACCAACCTGTCGTTCCTCGCGTGGGAATCGCAGGTGAAGATCATCCGCAGCAGCCACGAAGAGCAGGCCCGGCGTGAAATCCACGTCAACGTCGCCCACATGATCCAGACCGGCGATACGAGCAACAACGTACTGCTGCAACCGAACGACATCCTGATCGTGCCGCCGACGCCGTTGGGTTGGCTGGGGCTGCGCGTGCAGGAGTTCATGTTCACGTTCAACCCACTCATCTCGGGATACCAGTACCCCGCGACGATCGAAGCGGCGAACAACGTGTACGACGACAATAACTGACGCACGGTCCGGCCGTGAAGACCCACGTAGTGACAGGTGAATGGCAGTATGGGACGGATAGCGGAAGCGCTCAAAAAGGCTGAAGCGGAGCGGCGGCGGAGGCTCGCCGAGCACGGCGGCGGCACGGCCCTGCTTGATCCGCCGGCGACGGCGGACGACGATGCCCCGTCGGCCGAGGTGGACGTGGTCACGCCGATCGAGGCGGAGGCCCCTCGGATTGTCGAAGAAGGCATCCACGAATCGGTGATGCCCTTCTACGATCGCTCCTCGATCATCGCCGAGCAGTACCGGTCGCTGCGCACGCGGCTGCTCACCCAGAATCCGCAGAACGATCACCGGGTGCTCGCGGTGACCAGCGCCATCCCCCGCGAAGGCAAAAGCGTCACCACCGCGAACATGGGCGTGATCCTTTCGGAAATCCGCCACTTCAAGGTGGTTTGCGTCGACGGCGACTTCCGCCGCAGCCGGCTCGGCTACCTGCTCGACGCCAAGGACGGACCCGGCTTCGCCGACCTGCTCAAGGGCGACGCCGACTATGACGAAGTGGTGCGCCCGACCGCCATTCCCAATCTCTACGTGGTCGGCGCGGGCGAGACCAGCGGACGCTCTGCCGCCGAACTGCTCTCCTCCCAGCGGTCCGGGGCGGTGATCCGCCGCCTGCAATCCGACTTCCACTACACGCTCATCGACACCCCGCCGGCCACCACCGTCACCGACGTCGGCATCATCGGGCAGATGTGCAACGGCGTGATCATGATCATCCGCATGAATTTCACGCCGGAACCGCTCGCCCGCCGCGCCGTACGCCTGCTCAAGGTCAACAAGGTGCCCGTGCTCGGCTGCCTGCTGATCGGCCAGGACGACCGCGGCGCGAGCTACGGCGGCTCATACGGGTACTATCGCTACTACAGCTACTACGGCCGGCCCGAGCGCGACCGGCGGTAACCGGTGCGGCGGCTCGCCAGGCTTGCGGGGAAAACGAAGGCGATTTCGATCGTGATCGAAGACCGGCTCATCATCTGCATCGCCAGCAACTGGGAGCTGGATCCCACCAGCAAGCATCACCTGATGCGCATCCTCTCGCAGCGCAACGACGTGTTGTGGATCAACTATCACGGGTCGCGCCGGCCGCAATTGAACCGCCACGACGCCGGAGCGGCGTTCAACGCGCTCAAGCGGGTGACGCGCGGCCTGACCCCGGTGCACGACCGGCTGCATCACCTCACGCCGCTGGTGCTGCCGGGGGCGCCCGCGCCCTGGCGGCAGGGACTCAACCGCCGGCTGGTCATTCAGCAGATCCGCCGCGCGGCGCGGAGCGTTCGGCGTCGCCCGGACCAGCCGGTGCAGCTCTGGACGTTCGCGCCCGACGTGGACTACCTGGTGGGGGCCTTCGGCGAGGAGTGCTGCGTCTATTACTGCGTGGACGAGTTCAGCGAGTTTAACGGATTCGATGCGACCGCGATCGCTGCGGCCGAGCGTCGCCTGATGGCCCGGGCGGACGTGGTGATCGCCACCTCCCAGAAGCTCTACGCGCGACGCAAGGAACTGCACCCGAATGTGCACCTGGTGCGTCACGGGGTGCAGGTGGAACACTTCGCGCAGGCGGTGGGGGGTGAGCTTCCCGTTCCGGCGGAGCTGGCCGACATCCCCAGGCCGACCGCGGGTTTCATCGGTCTGGTGCAGCACTGGTTCGACGCGGAGTTGGTCGCCGGCGTGGCCCGGCGGCTGCCGGACGTGTCGTTCGTGGTGGTGGGCGACTGCCAGGTGGACGTCTCGCGGCTGGCGGCGCTGGACAACGTGCACCTGGTCGGGCGCCGACCTTACGCGGAGCTTCCGGCGTGGTGCGCGGGCTTCGATGTCGGGCTGATCCCCTTCGTCCGCAGCTCGATGACGGAAAACGTAAATCCCATCAAGCTCCGGGAATACCTGGCGGCCGGGCTCCCCGTGGTGTCGACCTCGCTGCCGGAGGTGCGGGCATTCGCACCGGCCGTGACGCTGGCGGACGACGTCGAGTCGTTCGCGGCCGCGTGCCGGACGGCGATCATGGAAGACACGCCGACCGCGCGGGCGGCCCGCAGCGCCGGCATGGCCGACCACTGCTGGGACGCGGTGACGGCCCGGGTCGAATCGATCGTCAGCGAAGCATCACTCACTTCATTCGCCGACGTATAAACTCAATCCACCGGCCGCAGATGTTCGCGGATCCATTCGCTCAGCGCGGATTCACCGAGTTCGCTGCTCGCCAACTGCATGAACGCCGTGAACTTGGCCAAACCGGATGCCGCGAGCGTATAACCGTTCATTCTGAGAAAGGTAACGCAGACGACGTACGCTGTGCGTTTGTTGCCGTCAACGAAGGGATGGTTGCAACTGATGCCATACGCGTAGGCGGCGGCGAGTGCGGCCAGGTCGGATTGGTCCGGCTCATACGCCCAACGGTTGCGTGGCCGGATCAGGGCCGACGCCAGCAACCCCTCATCCCGCACGCCTGATTCGCCGCCATGCTCAGCGAGTTGACGCTTGTGGATCGCCCGCACGACATCCTCGCGGATCCACTCGGGTTCCTTCATCGCCGTCTACTCGCTCAGCTTGCGCAGCAGGTCTCGATCTTCGCGCATGATGTCCTCCGCCGCGTCCATCTGCCTGGCGAAGGACCCATCAAAGGGTGTGAGTTCGATGCCGTTGGGAGTCTCCACCACGTAAAGAAAGTCCCCCTTGCTGACACGCAAGCGCTCGAGGACCTCCTTCGGAAGGACAACGCCCGCCGAATTCCCGATGGTCGTGATTTTCAACGGTGACATGACGCAACCTCCGTCTATTATAACGTATATTATAATACGACCCGTTCAATCAGCCATCAACCGCACCTCAATAAAAAAGCGGCGTCCGAAGACGCCGCAGGAAACGCGTTTCTTGATCGCAAAGAGGGCGCAAACGCCGGACGAGCCGCCTACAGCTTGCGGGCGACCTCTTCGGCCACCTCCAGGCTGGTGTTTGACAGTCCCATGTCGTACGTGCCCACCTTGCCTTCCGCGATGACCTTGGCGATCGCCGCTTCCAGTCGGGTCGCCGCGTCCAGCTCGCCCAGCCAGTCGAACATCAGCTTCACCGTCAGCAGCATGGCCATCGGGTTCACCTTGTAGAGCCCGTCGTACTTCGGGGCGCTGCCGTGGGTGGGCTCGAAGACCGCGTAGTTGTCGCCGATGTTGGCCGCGCTGGCAAAACCCAGTCCGCCCACCAGCCCGGCGGCCAGGTCGCTGAGGATGTCCCCGAACATGTTTTCCGCCACCATCACGCCGTAGTTCTCGGGCTTGCGCACCAGCCACATGCACTGGGCGTCGATGTTGGTTTCCCATAGCTCGATCCCGGGGTAGCTCTTGGCCACTTCGCGGGCGGTGCGCACCATCAATCCGCCCGTCTCGCGCAGCACGTTGGGCTTGTCGCACACTGTGACGCTCTGGTAGCCATGCTTCTTGGCGTACTCGAACGCCTGCGTGACGATGCTGCGGCAGCCGTTGCGGGTCATGATCCGCGTGCTCACCGCGATGTTGTCCAGGCCCGCGGCCTCGAACTTCTTCATCTTGGGGTTGACGCACAGCGCCTCGAACACGCTCCGCGGCAGCGGGTGAAACTCCACGCCGCCGTACATGCCCTCGGTGTTTTCCCGGAAAATGACCAGGTCGATGCCTTCCTTGTAGTTCAGCGGGTTGCCGGAATACGCCTTGCACGGACGCAGGTTGGTGTGCAGGTTCAAGAGCTGGCGCAGCCGCACAATCGGGGAAAAGTACACCAGCCCCTTGTCCCGCAGCGACGGGTCCAGCTCCGCGTCGGCCTCGTCCTTGGGCTTCGACGTGATCGCCCCGAACAGCGCGCAGTCCGTCTCCTTGAGGATCTTGATGGTCCGCTCGGGCAGGGGGTCGCCCTCGGTGCACCAGAACTTCCAGCCGATGTCGGCCGGAACGTACTCGGCGTCGAATTTGAAGGCGTCGAGGACGATCTTCGCGGCTTCCATCACGTCGTTGCCCACGCCGTCGCCGGGCATCCAGGCAATCTTGTACTTGGGCATGTCTGCTGGGCTCCTCCAAAGCTGGGTGTCCCCGAAACCGGGACACGACGGTCGAAGTTGTCGCGGCGAACCCACGCGCAGTTCCCGCGGACGCGGGAGTCTACCGCATCGGCGCGGGCCAAGTCGAGTGCCCCGCACCCACGATCCGATGAACCGCGCGCCCGTCGCCCCCGGCCCCACAAACGCCGCCCCGGTCTGCCGCTTACCCGTAACCCTGCTCGTCGCTCCGTGGGTTCACCAACGTCAACGCCGCATGATCGAGCAGCCCGATCTTGTACAGCGTGTGCGCCAGCATCTGCGGCGGATCGTGCAGCGTCACCTCGGCCGCCGCGCCCAGGTGTCCCCGGATCAGATCGACCAACGTGGCCACGCTCTCGCCGTCGACCCCGTCAACCTCGGCCAGCCTCACGTCCACCGTCGCAAGCTCGCCCGCCAGGTGCTTCGACCAGTACGCGCGCAGACAGTCGCACCGCCCGGCCTCCAGTTCTCCACGGATCTCGACGCGGGCAGCACCGCCGGCGATTTCGTGAGTGATTTTCATGCGCAGAGTCTAGATCGACGCCCGTAAGTTGGATAGGTCGAACATTGCCCGCGCCACGCCCTGGCCTACTTTGGCACAGCAATTGCCACAACCGCCGACCAGTACGTTTGGTCTCCCTTTTCAAGATGGAGAGCTGGAAGATGGCAGATCTCGAAATCACTGTGGATGTGGATGAATGCATCGGCTGCGGCGCCTGTGTCACCGAAGCGCCGGAGACCTTTGATATGAACGATGAGGACAAGGCGTTCGTCAAAGAGCCGCCCCATGACGAGCAGGACATGATCCTTGCCGGCGCCGAAGCCTGCCCGACCGACTCGATCAAGGTCGTCGACAAGGCCACCGGCGAAGTCCTCTACCCCCTGGACTAGCCTCCTGCACAACAGCTATCGATCGCCACCGACGCTCCGGGCAACCCGGGGCGTCGGGGCCGGTCGTAGCGGAATTCTCCCCGCCGCCCTGCGCAAGCTTACTCACCTTGTGAACGATGGTACGTATGCACCGGCCCTGCGGGCTGGCCCCAAACCACGCGCCGCGTCTACTCCGCCGCGACGCCCAGGGCGCTGGCCATCGCGTGCGTCTCCGTGTGGCTGATCGATAGCAGGATCCGGCCAATGCCGCGACGCCGGGCGACCTCCGCACAGGCACCGCTCAGCCCGACGTGCGGCGCCCCGGCCTCGTCGTTGGTCACCTCCATGTCCGTCCAGGCGATCTCCCCGCGCCAACCCGTGCCCAAGACCTTCAGAATGGCCTCCTTGGCCGCGAATCGGCCGGCGATGTGCGGGATGGGGTGGCGCAGGGCATCCATCCGGGCCTGCTCGGCCGGGGTGAACATCCGGTCGAAAAAACGCGCCCGATGCCGCTCCACCAGCGTGGCGATGCGGTTGCATTCCACCAGGTCGACGCCGTGGCTGATCACGTTCATGCCCACAGCTTAACGCGGCGATGCCGGCGTGACGAATCGACCCGCCGCCGGCCGCGCCCTGCCCCAACCGCGCGGCGTTCGACAGTCGGAGTTTGTTCGGCTATACACGGGTCATGGCCGTCCAAGCCTCATCCAGCGTGCTCCAGGCCCTGCTGGCCGACCTCACCGAGCCCCAGGCGGAAGCCGTCCGCCACGCCGACGGACCGCTCCTCGTCCTCGCGGGGGCCGGGGCGGGCAAGACCCGCGTCATTACCCGCCGAGCCGCCTACCTCGCCTGTACCGTCACCACCGCCCGGAATGTCCTGGCGATCACCTTCACCAACAAGGCCGCCAACGAGATGGCCGAGCGACTCACCCTCCTGGGCGTCGGGCGGGCTATGACCATCTGCACCTTCCATTCGCTCTGCGCCCGCCTGCTCCGGATCCACCACGACCGCGCCGGCCTGCCCAACGACTTCACCATCTTCGACACCGCCGACCAGCGCAAGGTCATCAAGGAGGCCGTCGCCCGCGCCCAACTCAGCCCCGAAAACTGGTCGCCCGCCAAGGTCCAGGGCGTCATCAGCAACGCCAAGAACGCGATGATGACTGCCGAGCAGTTCGCCGACCAGGCCCACGACTGGGGCAGCCGGACCTTGGCCAAGATCTACGCCGCCTACGAGCAGATTCTCGCGGAGCAGCACGGCCTGGACTTCGACGACCTGCTCCTCAAGCTCGCCCTCGTGCTCCGCGCCGACGAGCACCTGCGCCGGCAAATCGAGGGACGCTATTCCCACGTGCTCATCGACGAATACCAGGACACCAACGCCGCCCAGTACGACATCGCCCACCTCATCACCGAGCAGCGCCGCAACCTTTGCGCCACCGGCGATCCCGACCAGTCCATCTACGGCTGGCGCGGGGCGGACATCCGCAACATTCTCCGCTTCGAAGAGGATCATCCCGACGCCCGCGTCGTTCGCCTGGAGCAGAACTACCGCTCGACCAAACGGATCCTCGCGGCCGCCAGCGCCCTCATCGAACACAACGTCCAGCGCAAGGAAAAGACCCTCTGGACCGAAAACCCCGAAGGCCGCGCGGTGCGCGTCGTCAGCCTCGCGGACGCCGAGGACGAGGCCCAGTTCATCGCTGAGGAGGCCGGCCGCTACCAGCTCAACGGCGGCAACCTCGCCGACCTGGCCGTCTTCTACCGGATCAACGCCCTGAGCCGTTCCGTCGAGGAGGCCCTGATCAAGGCGGGCGTACCCTACCAGGTGGCCCGCGGCACCGAGTTCTACAACCGCAAGGAAATCAAGGACGTGCTCGCCTATGCCCGGGTGATGATCAACCCGCGCGACGCGGTGTCGCTGGCGCGGATCATCAACACCCCCACGCGTGGCATTGGCAAAACAACCATCGACCGGCTGCTGGACAACGCCCGGACCACCGGGCGGCCCCTGCACGAGGTCGTCGCCGACGCCGCATCGGTGACCTCGCTGAACAAGGCCGCGCTGACGCGGGTGGGGGCGTTCGCCCGGTTGCTGGCGACGCTGACCCCGCTGGTCGATGCCGCCCCGCGCGAGGGCATCGAGCAGGTGCTCGCCCGCTCGGGGCTCATGGCCGAACTTAACGCCCAGCGCGATCACGACGCCGCGCCGGCCGAGAACGTCGAGGAACTGGTTAACGCCGCCGCCGTCTTCGAGGCGACCCACCCCGACACCACCCTCCGCGACTGGCTCGAGTACACCAGCCTGCTGGGCGACGTCGACGCCGTCGACGAAGAGAGCGGGCGGCTGACCCTGATGACCCTCCACGCCGCCAAGGGATTGGAATTCCCCGTGGTCTACATGATCGGCCTGGAAGACGGGATGCTCCCCTTCTCCCGCGACGCCCACGATCCGACCGCCGACGAGGAGGAGGAACGCCGCCTGTGCTTCGTGGGCATGACCCGGGCCAAGCAGGGCCTGACCCTGCTGCATGCGGACTACCGCATGGTCCGCGGGGTGTCCGAGCGGAAGGTGCGTTCCCCGTTTCTGAGCGAATTGCCGCCAGGCGACGTCGAGTGGGTTGACGCGACCGACCGCAGCCCGGATAAAAGCCGCCGCGCCCCCCGGGACGGGCGCCTGCCGCCGGACGTCGAGCAGTGGACCATCGGATCCCTGGTCCGCCATCCGCAGTACGATCTGGGCCAGATCATGTGGCTGCGGCCCGGCGGCGCCCAGACCCGGCTGCACGTGCGCTTCCAGAGCGGTCTGGAGAAGACCTTCATTCTGGCCTTTGCCGACCTCGAGCGGGTGGACTTCGACGAAGTGGGCTGAACCAAGTGGCCGGCGTCGCCGGCGCGCAGACGGACGGATACCAAAATGGCGCATGCGGTCATCATGGCGGGTGGGGCGGGAACGCGGTTGTGGCCGATGAGCCGCAAGACCCGCCCCAAGCAGCTTCTGAGGCTTTTCGGCGGCAAGAGCCTGCTGCGCGGCGCCTACGAGCGGCTCACCGCGCTGCTGCCCCCGGAAAACATCCACGTCATCACCGGGGCCAAGTATCTGCCGCTCGTCGCCGCAGAGCTCCCCGAACTGCCCGCCGACAACCTCTTCGGCGAGCCCGAGGGCCGCGACACCGCCAACGCCGTCGGACTCTCCGCCGCCATCCTCCACCAGCGCGATCCCGACGCCGTCATGGGCATCTTCACCGCCGACCACATCATCACCCCCGTCGAGGCCTTCACCCAGGCCGTGCAGCGCTCCTTCGAAACCGCTGCCGCCCAGCCGGAGGCCCTGATTACCATGGGCATCACCGTCCGCAGCCCGGAAACCGCTTTCGGCTACGTCAAGCGCGGCGAGCCGCTCGCCGAACGCGTCTACGCCGTCAAGCAGTTTAAGGAAAAACCGGATCCCGTTCGCGCCCGCCGCTACTTCGAATCGGGCGAGTACTTCTGGAACAGCGGCATGTTCGCCTGGCGCGCCGCCGCCATCCTCGACGAGCTCAGGATCAACCTGCCCGCTTCGCACGCCGGCGTCACCGAAATCGCCGAACACTGGGATACGCCCCAACGCGACGAGAAGCTGCACGCCATCTATCCGAAGCTTCAGAAAATCTCGATCGACTTCGCGGTCATGGAGCGCGCCCGGCAGGTCTTCGTCGTGGAGATGGACTGCGACTGGGCCGATGTGGGCTCCTGGTCGCAGCTCGCCGCCGTGCTCGCACCCGACGCCTACGGCAACATCTCGGTCGCCGAGCGGGCCATCAATCTCGGATCCTCCGGCATCACCGTGGTATCAGACAACCCCGAGCACCTCATCGCCACGGTCGGGCTCAAGGACCTGATTATCGTCCACGCCGACGACGCCACCCTGGTCTGCAAAAAACGCGACGCCCAATCGCTGAAAGAAGTAGTAGCCCGCGTAAAGGAAGAATTCGGCGACCGCTATTTGTGAGCTGACAGCCGACAACTGATAGCTGACAGCTGACAACTGATAGCTGACAGCTGACAGCTACCCGCTTCCACGAAAGGACCCTCCCATCCCTCGCTACCTCGGCATCGACTACGGCACCCGTCGGATCGGCCTGGCCGTGAGCGATCCGGAAGGGTCGCTGGCCTCGCCCCTCGAGGTGCTCGAGTGCCGCGGCGACCTGGCCGCCCAAGTCAAGGCCGTGGTGACCGCCGGCGCCGACTACGACGTCGATGCCTACGTCCTGGGCATTCCCTTCAACATGGACGGCACCGAAGGCCCCCAGGCCAAAATCACCCGCGCCTTCGGCGTGCAACTCGCCATCGCCACCGGGCGACGCATCTACGAGTGGGACGAACGCCTCTCCTCCCGCGGCGCGGACGTCTATCTGGCCGACCGCGATCTCACCCGCAAGAAGAAAAAGGCCCGGCGCGACGCCCTCGCCGCCCAGATTATCCTCCAGGCCTTCCTGGATGCGCAGGCCAACGCGTAAACCCCGGGCAGGCCGGTCACGCGCCAGCGTCTCACCAAACACCCAGACCGGCGCGGACTTCCCACTGGCGGGTTGCGGTGGGGCGATTATCATCTTCGTTCTATGACCTCGGGATCCGACAAGCCCTCCTCCGCCGCGGGTAACGCGGACCACGCCCGCTCCGACGCGGCCGTCGCCGCCCGGCGGCAGGCGGTCGCCGACGGCGGCGTCATGTCCTTCGGCGATCACCTCGAGGAGCTGCGCAGTTGCTCGATCCGCGCCCTCTGGGGGCTGGCGTTGACCACCACGCTCTCCCTGGTGTTCGCCAAGCGGGTGCTCGCGTTCATCCTCCAGCCGCTCATGGTCGTGCTCGAAGCCCACGGCCAGCGGCCCGAGACCCAGGCCCTCAGCCCGCCCGACACCTTCGTCATGTACCTGAAAATGGCCCTGCTCAGCGGGCTGATCCTCGCGATGCCCTGGGTCCTCATCCAGATTTGGCGCTTCGTGGGCGTGGGCCTTTACTCCCACGAGCGGCGTTTTCTCCGGATCTTCGCCCCCGTCTCGCTGGGACTCTTCGGGGCCGGCGTGACCTTCATGTTCTACGTCGTGCTGCCGGTGGTGCTGAACTTCTTCGTCACCTTCGGCGAGCAGATCCGCGTCGGCGATCTCCGCCCCAATGCACTCCAGAAATGGGTCGTCGGGACGCCGCAGGCCGACACCTCGGGCTTCGAGGAAACGCTTACGCCGGGCGCCGTCCCCATGCTGCCGGCCGACCCCCAGGATCCCCCCCCCGGCAGCGTGTGGTACAACGCCGGCCGCAACACCCTCTGTATTCAGACCGAGCAGGGACGCTACACCGTGGTGATGAGGCCGGAGTACGGCGTGGCCGCCGTCAAGAGCCAGTTCGGCCTCAGCTTCTACATCAGCTTCGTGCTCATGCTGATGCTCGCCTTCGGCCTGGCGTTCGAACTGCCGCTGGCCGTGATCTTCGTCACCTCCATGGGGCTGGTCTCCGTACACCAGTTGGCCCGCTCGCGGCGCTACGTGATCTTCGGCATCGTGATCATGGCCGCGCTCATCACCCCCCCCGACGTGATCAGCCAGATCATGCTCGCGGTCCCCATGGTCGGTTTGTTCGAAGGCGCCCTGATCGCCTCGCGCATCATCATCCGCCGTCGCGAGGCCAGGGAGGATCAGCCGTCGGAGGCCGCGTGACCCGCACCCTCCCGAAGTAAGCCGGCCGTCACGCCGGCAGCGCAACCTGCCCCACGATCTTCCCGATCGAATGCTTCCCGTGCCGCGTGAGATAATCGCGCAGCCCGGCGCAGATGGTCAGCGGCGTGCGCGGATCCGCGAACAGCGCGGTGCCCACGGCGACGGCCGTCGCCCCCGCCAGGTGAAACTCCACCGCGTCGCGCCAGGTCCGCACCCCGCCCATCGCCACCAGGGGAATTCCCGCGTCGCGGGCCACTTTGCGATACGTTTCGTGCACGCAGTACAGCGCCACCGGCTTGATCGCCGGGCCGCTCAGACCCCCGCACACGTTCGCCAGCATAGGTCGGCGGGTCTCCGCGTGGATCGCCATGCCCCGCAGCGTGTTAATCAGCGTCAGCACCTCGGCACCCGCGTTGATCGCCGCCCGCGCCAGACCCGCAACGTCGCTCGTATTCGGCGTGAGCTTGACCATCAGCCGTGCCCGCCGCACGACCCGCCGGACGGCCGCCACCAACGCCTCCAGCCTGCCCGCGTCGGTGCCGAACTCCAGCCCATCGCTCACGTTCGGGCACGACACGTTCAGTTCCAGCCCGGCGATGCACTCGATCTTGTCCAGCCGGCGGCACACCGTGACGTAATCGCTCACGTTGTGCCCGGCCACATTCACGATCACCGGAATGCGCAGGTCGCGCAGGTAGGGGACCTTCTCGGTGCAAAAGCCCTCCAGCCCCACGTTGGCCAGGCCGATCGCATTGAGCATCCCCGCGGCTGTCTCCACCGTGCGCGGCTGGGGATTGCCTTCGCGCGGGTGCACCGTGACGGCCTTGGTGACGAACGCGCCCAGCGCGTTGATGTCGATCAGCGATGCGTACTCTGGCCCGTACCCGCTCGTGCCCGAAGCGGTCATCAGGGGATTCTGCATGCGGATCCCGGCCAGGTCGACGGCCAGGTCCACGGCGGCAGGTGGGGGGGCAGCGCTCATGGCGGAAGGATCGAGCGGGGGCCACGGCCTGTCAAGCCGCTCGCGGCGCTTGCGTCGCCCGGGCGAATCGCGGTACGTTACCGCATCGGTGCAGGTGGCACGGCGGGCGCGGCGGCGCGACTCGCCGCCCCGGCCCGTGAAACACGACGCCGTCCCCGCGGCTTCAACCGAAAGGCACGTCTGTGACCTCGCGAATCGCCGTCTTCCCGGGAGCGTTCGATCCCATCACCAACGGGCACCTGGACATCATCCACCGGGCCGCCCGGTTGTTCGACCGCGTCGTCGTGGCCGTGGGCCACAACCCCGACAAGCAGGAGATCTTCACCGCCGACGAGCGCGTGGACATGATCGAGTCGCTGGTGTCCGACCTGGACAACGTGGCCGTGGCCTCCTACGCGGGGCTCACCGTGGACTTCGTGCGCTCCGTGGGGGCCGGTGTGATCGTTCGGGGTATTCGCAATTCCGTGGACCTCCGCGACGAGTTGCTCGCCGCCAACACCAACCTGATCGTTGGCGATCTCGAGACCATCTTCCTCATGGCCTCCGAGCAGTTCGCCCTCACCTCCAGCACCTTCATCAAGCAGATCATCGAGATGGGCGGCGACAAGTCCACCCGCCTCTCCGCCCTCGTCCCCGCCGCCGTCCTCGAACAAATGCGCAAAAAAGTCCGCCAGGGCGGCGATGGGTAATCAATCAGGCCGCCAAGCCCACAATGTCTCCCACCTCCCCCGGCTCCCAACCACACTTTCGCACTTTCCCACTTTCCCACCTTCGCACCTGCTCACCTCTCCTCTCTCCTCTCCACTCTCTACGCAGGGTGCCATGGCAAAGCACGGCGAAGTCAAGCGCAGGGCGCCATGGCCAAGCACGGCGAAGTCAAGCGCAGGGTGCCATGCAACGCCGTTA
>NPIG01000569.1_pt2 | contig 26969 bp, 26 predicted proteins | sample 8637441 | NCBI WGS metagenome assembly NPIG01 (sample SAMN07420675, study PRJNA396082) | bioreactor metagenome | isolation source: sample BR6 brine-fed electro-methanogenic bioreactor BR | place: Japan: Kochi | collected 2016-06-14 | reverse complement strand
TGGTCTTTCCCGCGCCGTTGGGGCCGATGATCGAATGGATGGTGTTGGTGTTGAAGGTGAAGCTCAGGTCCTCGACCGCGTGCACGCCGCCGAATTCCTTGCTCAGGTTCCGGACCCGCAACAGCGTCATCGCGCCTCTCCCCGGCGGAGACGCAATGCTCCGCTCAGGCTGGGAATCAGGCCCCTGGGCATGAAGATCATGGTGAGCATCAGGATTAGGCCGTAGATCATGTGCTCGTAGTCGGCGAACCAGGTCAGCAGTTCCGGCAGGATGGTCAGCAGCACGGCGCCGATGAGCGCACCGAAGGTCGATGCCATGCCGCCCAGAACGACCATCGTCACCAGTTCGATGGAGCGGAAGAAGCCGACGTCGGACGGCGTGATGAAACCGCCGTAATGGGCCGCCAGGCTGCCGGCCAGCGAGGCCAGGATGGCGGAAATGACGAACACCAGCACCTTGTAGCGCGCCGTGTCGACCCCGGAAACCTGGGCCGCCGTTTCCGAGCCGTGGACCGAACGGAGGGCCCTGCCGATGGGCGAATAGATGATGTTCAGGGCCAGCCAGACGCTGACCAGCAGCACGCCCCCGACCACCCAGTACCAGACGGCCTCGCCATAGAGTTCCCAGCCGAACGCGACGAACGGCGGCACCATCATGCCGTCGGGGCCGCCGGTCAGCTCGGCCTCGTTGTTGACGACGATGGAGATGATGATGCCGAGGCCGAGGGTGGCCATCGCCAGATAGTGCCCCTTCAGGCGCAGCACCGGGCGGGCGACCACGAAGGCGAGGATGCCGACCCCGGTCGCCCCGACCACCATGGCGGCCAGCGGCGGCCAGCCGAAATGGCTGGTCAATACCGCCGAGGCATAGGCCCCGAGGCCAAGGAAACCCGCGTGACCGAGGCTGATTTGCCCGGCATAGCCGATCAGAAGATTGAGGCCGACGCAGACGATGGCGTTGAACCCGGCGCGTACCGCAACGTCGTAATAGAACTCGTTGGGCAGCAGCATGGGCGCGACCGCGACGGCCAGCAGGAGGAACAGCAGGCCGCCCGTGCGCGGCGATATCAGCCAGTTGCTCATACCCGCTCGGTCTCCCGCTTGCCCAGCAACCCGCTCGGCCGGAAGAACAGCACCAGCAGGATGATGACGAAGGCGATGACGTCCTTGTAGTCGGACGAAACGTAGCCGGCGCCCATGGCTTCGGCGACGCCGAGGACGAGGCCGCCGACGACGGCGCCCCAACCGCGCCCCAGACCGCCGAGGATGGCGGCGCAGAAGCCCTTGAGGCCGAGCATGATGCCGACCTCGTAGTAGGTTACCGACAACGGGGCGACCAGGATGCCGCCGATGGCGCCGAGCAAGGCGGCGAGCACGAAGCTGAGCATCAGGACCAGCTTCACGTTGATCCCCACCAGCCGCGCCGCCAGCCGGTTGTAAGACATCGCCAGCATCGCCTTGCCGAGCGTCATGCGCTCGAAGAAGAACCACATCAGGAAGACCATCACCGCGGTGCCGCCGATGACCCACAGGCTCTGCGGCAGAAGCGTCGCGCCGCCGATTTCGATGACCTCGTCGCCCGAGAACGGCGGCAGCGAGTGGAATTCCTTGTCGATGACGATCTGCGTCGCGCCGCGTAAGAAGATGGAGGCGCCGATGGTGATGATGATCAGGGTGACGACCGAACCGTCGCGGGCCGGTTCGATGGCCAGCTTCTCGAGCAGCAGACCGACGAGAACGGTCAACACCACCGCGCAGGGGATCGCCAGCAGCATCGGCAGGCCGGCGTCCAGCAGGAACACGGTCGACATCCCGCCGAGCATCACGAACTCACCCTGGGCGAAATTGATGGCGTTGCTGGCGTTGTAGATGATCGAAAAGCCGAGCGCGACCAGGGCATAGGTCGCGCCCACCGTGATCCCGGAAAACAGGAATTGCAGAAATTCCGAGGCCATCCCCGATTGGAACGAGAGTCCCCCCTCCCCTGTTGCGACGGCTCGGCAGCCGTCGTTTGTTGTCGCTGGACCGATCCTCGCGGTTCGACCGATTCCGTGACGTATACGCTGTAATATCCCGGTGCGGGATCAGAAGCAATGCACAGACCGGAATCGGCCGATACCGGAAGAGTCAGTCGATGATCGTCCAGTCGCTGTCGCGCACCTCGAGCATGTGAAAGGCCGAAAGGTCGAGGCCCATGTGATCCTTTGCCGACATGTTGACGATACCGCCGGTGCCGACATAGCCGCTGGTGCGCTCGATCTCGTCGCGGACCTTGGCCTTGTCGGTGCCGCCGGCCCGCGCAATGGCGGCCAGGGCGATCTGCAGGCCGTCATAGGCATGACCGCCGAAGGTGGATACGGCCGCGCCCGAGGTCTTCTCGAACGTCGCCTTGTAGGATGTGGCCACCGATTTCTGCGGATCGTCATCGGCAAGCTTGTCGGCGACGACCAGGCCGGCGGCCGGCAGGCGGACGCCATCGGCGGCCTTGCCCGCCAGCTCGATGAACTTCTTCGAAGCGACGCCGTGCGACTGGTACAGCGGCACGTCGATGGCGAGTTGACGGTAGTTTCGCGTCACGATCGCCGGCCCCTGGCCGAAACCGCAGACCAGGACCGCCTGCAGATCGGCGATGTTCTTGATCTTCGTCAGTTGCGGCGTCATATCCGAATCCTTGGGGCCGTAGGTCTCGTCGGCGAGGATTTCGATGCCGTAAGCCGAAGCCAACTCCTTGCACTGACCCTGCATGGACTTGCCGAAGCCGCCGGTGCCGGAGATCATGGCGATCTTCCTGAGACCGCGCTTCTCCATGTCCTCGAAGATCTTGGCGCAGGCCATCTTGTCGGTATGGGCCATCTTGAAGACCCATTGCTTGACCGGTTCGGTGATGACGATGGCGGCAGCCAGGGAAATGAAGGGAACCTTGGCCCGCTCGACCAACGGCACCACGGCCATGGTCGTTCCGGTCGTCGATCCACCGATGATGACGTCGACGTTGTCGTTGCGGATGAGGCGTTTGACCGCCGTCTGTGCTTTCTTCGCATCGGCCCCGACGTCGTAGTGGATCAGTTCGATCTTGCGGCCGAGCACCCCGCCGCTTTCGTTGATCTGGGCCACATAGGTCTCGAGGGTCTGGATCTGGGGATCGCCGAGGAACGAGGCCGGTCCGGTGATCGAAAGAAAACTACCGATGCGGATGGGGTCGGCGGCGTTCACTTGGGCCGACGCGAGGACAATCGCGCTTACGGCCAGGGACGACAAAAACCTGGTAATCATGTTGATGGAAACTCCCTCCCCCTGTTCTCGGAACTGTATCGGTCCGTACCGCTGGTTTTCGCGCATTTTACGCCATACGCGCGGAAATCCGCCCGGGTAATTTCACCGGAAGCAGAATTGACGTGGAGCCCCGTCGGGGACTCCACGTCTGTTGCCTCGTTTGAGTGAATGCCTACTCGACGATGGTCCAGTCGCCGTTGCGGATCTCGATCATGTGGAAGGCCGAAAGGTCCAGCCCCATGTGATCCTTCGGAGACATGTTGACGACACCGCCGGTACCGACGTAGCCGGCCGTCTTCTCGATCTCGTCACGGACCTTGGCCTTGTCGGTCCCGCCGACCCGGGCGATTGCCGCCAGGGCCATCTGCAGGCCGTCATAGGCGTGGCCGCCGAAGGTCGAAACCGCGGTTCCGTACTTGTCCTCGTAGGTTTTCTTGTAGCTCACGGCGACCGTCTTCTGCGGGTCGCTGTCCGACAGCTTGTCGGCGACCACGAGTCCCGCCGCCGGCAGGCGCACGCCCTCGGCGGCATCGCCGGCCAGTTCGATGAAGCTCTTCGACGCGACGCCGTGCGACTGGTACATCGGCACCGAGATTCCAAGCTGCTTGTAGTTCTTGGTCACGATCGCCGGGCCCTGGCCGAAGCCGGGATTGAGGACCGCTTCGACGCCGGCGGTATTCTTGATCTTGGTGAGCTGCGGCGTCATGTCGGTGTCTTTGGGGCCGTAGGTCTCGTCGGCGAGGATTTCGATGCCGTAGGCCGAAGCCAACTCCTTGCACTGCCCCTGCATGGATTTGCCGAAGCCGCCGGTCCCCGAGATCATGCCGATCTTCTTGATGCCCCGCTTCTCCATGTCCTCGAAGATCTTGGCGCAGGCCATCTTGTCGGTATGGGGCGTTTTGAAGACCCACTTCTTGACCGGATCGATGATGACCACGGCGCCGGCCAGCGATATCAAGGGGATCTCGGCCCGCTCGACCAGCGGCACCACGGCCATGGTTGCTCCGGTGGTCGATCCGCCGATGATGACGTCGACCTTGTCGCTGCTGATCAGCCGCTTGACCGCGGTTTGTGCCTTTTTGGCGTCCCCCGCGTCATCGTAGTGAATGAGTTCAAGTTGACGGCCGATCACGCCTCCGGAGGCGTTGATCTGCTCGACATAGGTCTGGAGAGTTTTGAGCTCCGGATCCCCAAGGAAGGATGCGGGCCCGGTCACCGACAGAAATGTGCCGATCTTGATGGGTTCCGCGGCCCCCGCCTGTCCGGCAAATAGGAGCCCCGTGGCCGCCAGGATCGACCCCGCGACTGCCAGCTTACGCCAACGATGTTCTCGAAACATTGGAAGATTCCCCCTTTCGCAAGTTTCGAAATTGAAAAATTTTGGCGATCAAAAAAGTCGCGATTGGGCCCAGAGTGCCCGCAAAGACCCTGGAAATCAAATGGGATTTGGGGGCATTCAGCCGCCATGGGGGCCCGTCGGCCTCCAGAATCCGCGAAAAAAAAGAAAAATCTGAGTTGGCTGGAGCGCAATCTTTGAAATATGTTCGGGGTCTTCCCATGCCGATCAAAACAATAATCGTTAAATCAACAGGCATGTCCGTCTGCCAGAGGAAACGAAATGACCGCAACGAAGACCATCGAAACCTTCATGTTCTCTCCCGAGATCGAGACCTTGCCACGGGACAAGCTGACCGCCCTTCAACTCGAGAAGCTGCGGAAGGTCGTTCAGCATGCCTATCAGAACGTGGACCATTACCGGAAAAGCTTCGACGCGGCGGGGGTCAAGCCCGGTGATCTGAAGTCTCTCGAGGATTTCGCGAAGTTTCCCTTCACGACGAAGACGGACCTGCGTGACAACTATCCGTTCGGCATGTTTGCCGTGCCGCAGGAACAGATCCTGCGGGTTCACGCGTCGTCGGGTACGACGGGTAAGCCGACGGTGGTCGGCTATACGCGTCAGGATATCGAAGTATGGTCCGACCTGATGGCCCGTTCCCTGGCCTGCATGGGGGCTCGACCCGGTGATTTCGTGCACAACGCGTATGGCTACGGCTTGTTCACCGGCGGCCTCGGGGCCCACTACGGTGCCGAGCGGCTGGGGTGCACGGTGACGCCGGTGTCCGGCGGCAACACCGAACGTCAGATCGTCCTGATGAACGATTTCGGGGCCCAGGTGCTCTGTGCGACGCCGAGCTACGCCCTTCACATTGCCGAGGTCGCCGAGAAGAGCGGCGTCGACATCAGGAACGGCCCCCTGCGGGTCGGCGTCTTCGGGGCCGAACCGTGGAGCGAGTCGATGCGCGAGGAACTCGACCAGCGTCTCGGCGTGCGGTCGGTGGACATCTATGGGCTGTCGGAAATCATCGGCCCCGGCGTCGCCGCCGAATGTGCCGAGGCACGGGCCGGCCTGCACGGCTGGGAGGATTGCTTCCTGTTCGAGGTCATCGATCCCGAATCGGGCCAGCCGGTTCCCTTCGGCGAACAGGGTGAACTGGTCATCACGACGCTCGCCAAATGGGCGCAGCCGATGATCCGCTACCGGACCCGCGACATCACCCGGATGACCGACGAGAAATGCGCCTGCGGCCGGACGCACGCACGTATCCTGCGGGTCACCGGGCGTAACGACGACATGCTGATCATCCGTGGCGTCAACGTCTATCCGTCGCAGGTCGAATCGCATCTGCTCAGCCTGCCCGATATCGAGCCCCACTATCAGCTGGTGATCCAGCGCGAGGGGGCGATGGATACGATGACCATCGAGGTCGAGGCCAAGTCGGGAATCCACATCGACGACTATCCGAAAATCGCCAAGCGGGTCGCCGGTCACGTCAAGACCATGGTCGGAGTCACCTGCCGGGCTGTGGTCCTGAGCCCCGGCGAAGTGCCCCGCTCCCAGGGCAAGGCGGTTCGCGTCCGCGATCTGCGTCAGCGAAAGGAATAGTCGAACCCATCGGGGAGGCAGTTTCCCTGCCCTTCGGAACCCGGCGAGGCCGGTGCTTTGGGCGCCGGCCTCGTTCTGTTTTGCGGGAATGGATAAAATTTTATGCAAATTGCATATAAATTGAATGGAAAATGAACTTAAATAATTGAATTGACGATTACTTGTTTTTTGCCCAATTCTAATGAGCGTAAATAACTATATAACAACAAGAAGTGGGCAAGTTCATCCCATGGCGTTGAAGTTCTTTGATTTTATGCCGTTCGGCGCCCGGAATGCTGAGCGTCGCCTTCGGTGTCCCAAGCCACGCAGACTCATCCGCAGTCGCAGCCGCCGGGCCCGTGTGCGGGCTTTTTTTGCGGCCCTGGCTATCGTGTCGATGGCCTGTGGCGGTGTCGCAGGCGGCTTATGGTACTTCGGTATCGCGTCGGCCGTGGCCGACAGCGCTCCCCTCGCGAAAGAGAACCTGCGTCCGTTCGGCATTCACGGTATCCAGTTGGGAATGACGGCCAACGCCGTTCGCGCCCTCCATCCCAGGATTACCATGCAATGGCAGCGCGACGGCAGCCATCTCGGTGAGTTCGTCAAATCCGGAATTGCCCATCGGGTCTGGTTCGCGCCGGGTTGGAAGCCCGGTGTCGTTTACCGCATCAGCTATCGCCAAGCCTTTCCCCTGATGACGCCCGAGGGTGTCCACGATCAATTCGACTGGCAGTTCGGGAAGCCGGACTCGGTCAACTGTGAAACGTTGCCGTCGGGTCAGGATCAGGGATTCTGTACGTACAAGTGGGAAACCCGCCAGGGCGTCGCCGTCGAGGTTGGAAGCCGCGACGTTATGGCCCCTTCGGGAGACTCGCTCACGGTCCTGACGGTCACGGCAACGGATATCGATACGGCGAAACAGGTACCGGTATCGCAGCCGATCGCCGGCCGGAGTTGAACAGCGAGCTTTAGGGGGGGAGTGCCTTCGGATCCTAAAGAAAAAATTGGAAGGCGCTTCTAAAGAAACCCGGCGGACACCGTCCGCCGGGTTTCCGATTCGAAAAGCGGGCGAGGATCAGCCGTGCAGGGCTTCGTACTTCGCCTGGAGCTCTTCCTTCGATTCCTTGCGGTCCGGATCCGGGACGCAAGCGTCGACCGGGCAAACCAGGGCGCATTGCGGTTCGTCTTCGGCGCCAACACACTCGGTGCAGCGGGCGGGGTCGATCACGTAGGTCATGTCGCCCTCGCTGATCGCCTCGTTGGGGCACGACTCGACGCAAGCATCGCAGTTGGTGCAGTCGTCATTGATCATCAAGGCCATGTCTTGAACTCCTCAGTTCTTATATTCCGCGTCTAAGTTATTGACCGTCCGGAGCGACGCCCCACTGTCGCGATCATTTTCGCGCAACAGGCCGCGACAACGGCATCAGAGTCAACCCACGTATACGCTGTTTCGAAGCCATGATCAACGCCCGGTTCGGCGATTGGTTTTCATTCTCAAAACCCTGAAAACATTGCGGTTTTTGGCTTCGCGCGGGTCGCTCCGAACCCCGGTTTTGGGCATCAAGACGTTTGACCATCCCCCCGTCTCGGCCTAACCTCCAACCATCGGGATGGCGGTGTGGACGCGGTCGGTTTTCCTCGGTTCGTGGCACTCCGCAGATGGGAGAAACATCGTGCAGTCCATGCGCATCCGCAATGTGTTCGGTCCCATTCCGTCGCGGCGCCTGGGGCGGTCCCTGGGTATTGATCTTGTGCCCAGTAAAACCTGCAGCTACGACTGCGTGTATTGCCAACTGGGGCGGACCACGAACAAGACGATCGAGCGAAGGCCCTTCGTTCCGATGTCCGATATTTTGATGGAGGTCGAGGAACGTCTCGCCTGTGGGGCCAAGGCCGATCACATCACCCTGTCAGGCTCGGGTGAACCGACCCTGCATTCCGATTGCGGCGACATCATTCGCACCCTCAAGACCCTGACCCGTACGCCGATCGCGGTCCTGACCAACGGTTCCCTGCTCTGGGATCCGGCGGTGCGCGAGGAACTGGCGGCGGCCGACCTGGTCATCCCGTCTCTCGACGCCGGCGACGGCGAGACTTTCGCCCGGATCAACCGCCCTCACCCGTCGCTGAATTTCGACACCATGGTCGAGGGGCTGGTGACATTCAGCCGCGAGTTCACCGGCGCGTTGTGGCTGGAAGTTTTTCTGGTGGCGAAAATCAACGACGACGAGGATCAGGTCCGCAAGATGGCCGCGATTGCCGCGCGCATGCGGACCGACCGCATCCAGGTCAATTCGGTTGCCCGCCCTCCCGCCGAGGAGAACGCCAAGGCCCCTTCACCTAAGGTCCTGGCCGACCGGGCCAAGCTGTTCGATGGCAATGTCGAACTCGTTCCCGGGTTCTCGGGAACAATGGACGAGCATGAATTCATGATCGGCAAGGCGCGAGTCCTCGACCTGCTCGACCGCCGGCCGCATACGCTGGAGGAAATCTCCTCCGTCCTGTTCCTGAATCCCAACGAAACTCTGAAACTGCTCGAAGGGCTGCTGCACGAAGGCATGATCGTTTCGACCTTCGAGGACGATGTCCGCAGGTTCTCGTGCAAGACCCTGTGAATCCCAACGCCGGCTGCTTGATCACAAAACAAATAAGCCGCGATCCGAAATGGAGGAAACATGACCGCCCGCCCTGTCGAAATCACCGTCCTGTACAACAACGTACCGCAGGATCCCAATCTCCAGACCGCGCACGGCTTCGCCTGTCTGATCGAGGGCCTGTCGAAGACCGTGCTGTTCGACACCGGCGGCGACGGCCATATCCTGCTCGAGAACATGGCCAAGCTCGGGAAGGACCCTGCCGCCGTCGACATCATCGTGATGTCGCACAAGCACTGGGACCATTCAGGCGGACTTTTCACCTTCCTGCGCAAGGCGCGCAAGGGCGTGGAGATCTACTTCCCCAAGGCCTTCGCCGGCAGGTTCAATGGGCATGCGGAAATGCTTGGCGCCATTGCCCATGTGATCGACGAGAACCCAGCCGAGATCATCGACGGTCTGGCGTCGACCGGGCAGCTCGGCGGTGACGACCTGGTCGAGGAGAAACGCGAGCAGGCTGTCGTCATCCGCAGTACCGAAGGCACGGTGCTGGTCACCGGCTGCGCCCACCCGGGCATCGTCGCGATCGCCGAACGGGCCCGCGAGGTCGGCGGTGCCCCCCTGCACATGGTGCTCGGCGGTTTCCATTTGCTGGACACCGAAGGCCCCGCGCTGACCAAAGTGATCGACGAGCTCAAGGGCCTCGGCATCGAGTACATGGGGGCATCCCATTGCACCGGCACGCCGCAGATGGAGGACTTCCGCAATGTCTGGGGCGACAAGTTCGTCGACTTCGGCGCCGGCGGGAAGATCAGTGTAGAGGTCGCCTAGGCGGCCAGCAGGGTCTCGGCCAGCCGCGCCCAGTAGCTGGCGCCGAGCGGCAGCAATTCGTCGTTGAAATCGAAGAACGGGCTGTGCAGCGGCGGAGTCGTTTCGCCGACGCCGGCCCAGATGTAGGCACCCGGCACTTCGCGCAGCATGAACGAGAAATCCTCGGCGCCCATGGTCGGCGTCGGTGCGCGGTCGACCTTGTCCTCACCGACCAGCTCGGCCGCCACGTTACCGGCCAGCAGGGCCTCCGCCTCGTGGTTGATCGTTGCCGGATAGCGCCGATTGTAGAGGACTTCGGCGGTTGCGCCGTGAGCGGCGCAGATGCCGTTGGCGATGCGCGAGATCGACTCCTCGGCGGCGTCCTGAACCTCTGAGCGGAAGGTGCGCACCGTGCCGCGCAGATGGGCCGTTTCGGGGATGATGCCGAAATCCTCGCCGGCGTGGAAGTTGGTGACGCTGACCACCACCGAATCCAGCGGATGGGTGTTGCGGCTGGCGATCTTCTGAAGCGCACCGACGATCTCGGCCCCGATGGCCACCGGATCGATGCACATGTGCGGCATGGCACCATGTCCGCCACGACCCTTGACGAAGATCTCGAAATCATCGGCCGAGGCCATCAAGGGGCCCGGCTTGATGGCGAAGGTACCGAACGGGAGGCCCGGCCAGTTGTGCATGCCGAAGATCCTGTCGACCGGGAACTTCTCGAACAGGCCCTGCTCGATCATCATGCGGCCGCCGCCCTTGCCTTCCTCGGCCGGCTGGAAAATGAACCGCACGGTCCCCTTGAAACGCTTGGTCTCAGCAAGGTAGCGGGCGGCGCCCAACAGCATGGTCGTGTGGCCGTCATGACCGCAGGCGTGCATCTTGCCCGGCGTGGTCGACTTGTACGGCAGGTCGTTCGCCTCGGTCATCGGCAGGGCATCGATGTCGGCGCGCAGGCCGATCACCGGCCCGTCACCGTTTCTCAGCGTCCCGACGACGCCGGTCCCGGCCAGGCCCTTGTGAACCTCGACCCCGAACTCGGCCAGCTTGGTGGCGACGATCTCCGATGTCCGGTGCTCTTCGAGGCCGGTTTCCGGATGGGCGTGGAGGTCGTGCCGCCAGCCCTTCATGTCGGCGTGGAATTCGGCGATGCGGTTGATCACGGGCATGTTCTTCCTGGTCCTCGGTCCGGGGAATTCGGGAATGGGAATTCGATCGCCCAAACTTAGGCAGTTTCGCGGCAAGGTCCAGAGGCAAGCTCGGTCTTTCTAATCCGTTCTCGGCATTGAACCCCTTCCCCCTCGCCCTCACATGCCAGGGGAAGGACGGCAAGGAGAAGGTTCCATGACCGATCGGTTACGGATTTCAGTATTGGCGGCAGCAGTGGTTCTTGCGGCGGGCTGCGTTCAGGCCGGAGCCCAACCGGCGCGTATAGATGCCGAGAACGGCCCCGTTGCCGTTCAGACCGTCACCTCGGGTCTCGTGAACCCGTGGGGGCTCGATTTCCTGCCCGATGGGCGCATCCTGGTCACCGAACGTCCGGGACGGCTGCGCATCGTTTCGGCGGATGGCGGGATTTCCGAACCGGTTGCCGGTGTTCCCGAAGTCTATGCCGAGCGTCAGGGCGGCCTGCTCGACGTCCGTGTCGGCCCGGACTTCGCGGCCGATAGCCGCATCTACCTTTCCTTCGCCGAACCGGGGCCCGGCGGCGCCTCGACCGCCGTCGCCCGCGGCCGTCTGGTCGGGAACACGTTGACCGACGTCGAAGTGATCTTCAGCCAGCGGCCCAAGGTTTCCGGTGGCCTGCATTTCGGCTCGCGGCTGGCCTTTGCGCCCGACGGTACGCTCTATGTCACGACCGGCGAACGGGGCATGTTCGATCCGGCCCAGGATCTCAAGACCCATCTCGGAAAGGTCCTGCGCATCAATCCGGACGGCACGATACCAGCCGGCAATCCCTTCGTGGGACGGTCCGACGCGTTACCAGATATCTGGTCCTACGGTCACCGCAACATGCAGGGAGCCGCCGTGCATCCGGCGACCGGCAAGCTTTGGACCCATGAGCACGGCCCGCGTGGCGGCGATGAAATCAACATCCCCGAGGCCGGGGGCAACTACGGTTGGCCGCTGGTCAGCTGGGGCCGCCACTATTCCGGCGCCGTGATTCCCGATCCGCCGACCCGTCCCGAATTCGCCGACGCCATCTACTACTGGGACCCGGTGATCGCTGCCTCCGGCATGGACTTCTATACCGGTGAGTTGTTCCCGGCCTGGAAGGGCAACCTGCTGGTCGGCGGCCTGGTCGCGAAGGCCGTCGTGCGGCTGACCCTGGATGGCGAGAAGATCGTCGGCGAGGAGCGGCTCGGTCTCGGAGCCCGCGTGCGTGCCGTAAGGATGGGGCCCGACGGGGCCGTCTATGTGCTTACCGACCAGCGTGACGGCAAGCTTCTACGCTTGATGCCGGGGGCATAAAAGGCGCACTGATTCAGGGTTCGGAAGGGATTGGCCTGCATCTTCCTCGGCGGCAGCCTTACGGCTTTTCGGCACCTGCCTTCGTGGCGGTCCCCTGGTCGGCGGCTTCTCGGTCAGCCGCTTCCTTCGCCAAGCGCTGTGCGCGCAGATTGGCTGTGCGCTCGGCCCGTTCCTTTTGGGCTTTTTCCTTGGCCTTGAGCGCCTGACGGTCCTTTTTCTGGGTCGCGGCGAACTGCTCCTCGGCCTTTGACTTCACGGATTTCAGCATCTAAAGGACTCCTCTGTCGGGATGGCGCGCCGCAGGCGCCTACAGGGGAACCGCAACAAATGGATGCACCCGTAGTTCCCTCGCGGCGGGGGCGATAGTGCAGCTTTGGCGCCGTCTTTTTCTTTCTTTGGGTTATTTACGCAATCGGAGAGGCGGACGGATTGCTCCGCCCGCCTGCCACACACGACCGCGCTCGACTGACGTCGGGCGCGGCGCCTTGCGGTACCAACTAGTCGAGGACGGTCAGGTTCTCGGCTGAAGATTTGCCGTTCTGACCGCGCTGGAGCTCAAAGGATACCTTCTGTCCTTCGGTCAGCGTCGTCAGGCCGGCGCGCTCGACCGCCGAAATATGGACGAAAGCGTCCTTGGAGCCGTCTTCCGGCTCGATGAATCCGAAACCCTTGGTCGGGTTGAACCACTTAACGGTACCAGTAGCCATGATTGTTTTCCTCTAACAGGAGATGCGATTATGCGCCTCACAACACGTGACGGCACAGACTTGGGAACGCTCTCATTGTCAGGGGGCAGCTGGTCGAAACGGCGTACCGGTCTGTCAGGTAGCACCAAACGAATGCAGAACGTCTGCGTCATATTTGGCCGGTGCCGTAGGTAAGTCAAGTGGGCATAAACTGTGGCGGCGGGAACAGGATTTGCTCCATGTCAGTGATTTTTATCCCTTAAAAACACGTAACAACGAACATAAACAACGCTCTATGGAGTTATTTTCTAAAATAAAAAAGGAAAAAACACCTTGGGAAACAGCGATAAATATTTTTTTGTTTTTTGCGGGTGATGCGGTTTTAGGGGCACATCACCCGGTGCCGAGAATAATTCCGTCTTCCGTCGCCGCCGTGGCGATCTCGGCAAAGTGGTCAGGGGATCAGTGTGAGGGCGGCAAAAACGGTGAGCGCGAACAAACCGCGCGCGCAGCAGAATGTTCGTGCCTCACCGTTTTGTCGCGACGGCGCCACTATATGCAGCGGGCCTACTCGAGGCAAAATATATTCATAATAAACAATGGATTACTATTTTCGTCAAAAAATAAAAATTAATAAAATTTCTAATTAGTTTGACTTGTGAGTGAAAAAATGCGCCTACTTGTGGGGTTAGTATAATCAATAATTCTGGAATATAGAAAATATTGCTGAATAAAATATGGATTTCCTCCTCCGAAAAAGGCCGGGAATGTTCGACGGCAATTTTTGGTTTTTGATTATTGCGATGGTCGCGGCCATTGCCTTAGGCGGAATCGTTCATAGTTGATGCCCTCTCCGCTGCTTCACCGAGGCGACGGTTTTTTGCACGCATACGGGCCGGAAAGTGGTGCCGGAACGTAGCGGTTCTTTTGCTCCCGAAGCGTGGGCCCTGTGGGTAAGGGGGCGAATTTTGGTTTTGTGAAAGGAACTTCCGATGAATACCGAAAAACTCAAGACACTTCTCCAAGGCGGCGTCGCCGGTGCTGCTATCCTGGCCATTGGCCTGTTTTGGAGTGGCGTGGCTGTGACGTCCGGTTCGGCCGAGAGCATGGCCCGCGATCAAGCCAATGCGGCTGTCGTCGAACAGTTGGCCCCGATTTGTGTTGCCCAGTTCTCGGTGGCCGAAAACCGTCTGGAATTGCGCAAGGACCTGGAAGCCAGCAAAAGCTGGGAGTGGGCCAAGATCGTCAAAACCAACGGCTGGGCGACCATGCCCGGCAGTGATGCACCGCGCGACGACATTGCCCGGGCCTGCGCCGAACTGATCGTGAAGCTCGGCAGCTAAAAAGAGCCCGTGGCCGGATCGTTCCGGCCAAGTCCCAAAGGACCCAGCCCTGCGCACCCTTGAGGTCGCGTGGAGGAGATGCTTTGACATACAGTTTGATAGCAAAGAAGGAAGATCCCGAGGATATATTACGCCGGGATGACGGTCCGAAGATGCGTATCTGCCTCAGATGCCAAAAGGAATTCCAGAGTTCCTGGTCCGGCGAGCGCATCTGTTCCCACTGCAAGACTACGGCCGCTTGGCGGCGTGGTGCTCCTCTTCCTAGCCATTCCGTCCACCGCCACCGTTGACGGCACGCGTTTCCCACCATGCAGAAAAAGGCCTGATTTCAAAAAGCAGGCCGTGCTGTCGGCAGACGTATACATTATAATCGAATGCAGTTGAGGGTCGCCGCCAGAGAACGGTTGCTGACCCACGCTGAAAGCCTTGCCGCCACGACTATGCTGATCGCGAGCGACAGCTTCGTGGGCCTACAATGTCGCATCGAAAGCGTTCCCCGGTTCGGAGGCCGACCCCGACTCTGAATGTGGAGGACGTCATGCATGTGAACCCGTCAGACCGCTTCGAATCCCGGCGAGACACCCAGCAAGCCGAAGACCATCCCGATTCGCCGGTATCGGTCGGGGAACCGGCCGCCGAGATTCCTGCGCCGGTGCGCCGAAACTGCGTCTGTCGGGCGTTGACTTCGGCCGGACGTTTCGCCTTCGGACCGTTCCGGAGGATAAGACTCGCTCTGGCCGGTCGATGGTGTCGCGAGGAACTCAAGATCTATCTGCGACGCCTCAGCGATGCCGAACTTTCCTCGCTGGGAATTACGCGTGACGGAATCGATGAAGCCGTGAAAGCCGCCTTCCCGTCCCTGCCGCTTGTCGGTCGTGCCAAGCCTCGCGATCCCTCTGCGCCGCCCCTTCTCGATGGGGCCAAGCTTCTGCGCGATGCCGCGGGGCGCGATGTCCCGGGAGGGAAAAGGCCGAAGCGCTGAATTCGTTGTGACGCCAACGGATAGATGCGTTTATGGCGTCCGGTCCAGGACTTGGCGAATAGCGTTAGCCAGTTCGTCCATGCTGTAGGGCTTGTGCAGGAGATTGCTCGCCAATTCGGCGGCGCCCTCTCCCTTCCCGTTCAAGAACTCCTCCCGTTTCCGGGTGAATCCGCTGGTCAGAAGGACTTTGACGCCGGGCCGGATTCTCTGAGTTTCCATCGCGAGGTGATATCCGTCGAGAGGGCCCGGCATGATCACGTCACTGAACACCAGATCAATCGAAGAATCCTGCTTCAGGATATCCAGGCACTCCGACGCATCGGAAGCGGTGCGGGTCTGGTAACCGAGCGATTTCAAAATCGATACGGCGGCATCGACAATTTGAGGTTCATCGTCGACGATGAGGATGGTCTCGTCGCCAATTGGAAGAGCAGCCTTGGCTGACGAGACATGTTCCTGGTTCTTTTCCGTACCCGTAGCCCGTGGCAGATAGAGCTTCACGGTGGTGCCTCTCCCGGCCTCGGAATAGATCTTCGCATGGCCGCCGGAGCGCTGGACGAACGCATAGACCATGCTCAGTCCGAGCCCCGTGCCCTTCCCCACCTCCTTGGTCGTGAAGAAAGGTTCGAATGCCTTTTCGACGATCTCCGGCGCCATGCCGATCCCGGTGTCGCTCACGGAAATCATCACGAATTCGCCGGCCGAACTTCCCAGGTTGCGGGCCTCGTACTCGGTGTCGATTACCTTGTTGGCGGTTTCGATGAGCAGGGTGCCGCCGTTCGGCATGGCGTCGCGTGCGTTCAGCGCCAGGTTGACCAGCGCTGCTTCCAAGTCCCCAGGGTCGATATCGACAGCCCAGCCGTTCTCCGAAAGCTCCATTTCCAGGTTGATGGCTGGCGTCAGGGATTTGGCGATCAAGTTTTCCATGCCGCGGATGAAGGCGTCGACGGTAACGCGCTGCGTTATTCCGGCGTCGGTGCGTGAGAAGTCGAGCAACTTGCGGGTCAGGTCGCCGGCGCGGCGGACACCTTGCAATGCCGCGTCGGCGTGGTGCTCAAGCTGGGGGGCAGCGCCACCGCGCAGTTTGAGGAACTCGACGTTGCCCGAGATGATGGCGAGCACATTGTTCAGATCATGGGCCAGTCCTCCGGTCAACTGGCCGACGGCTTCCATCCGCTGGGCATGAGCCAATTGGCGCTGCATTGCCAGCCGCTCGGTGATGTCGTGGAAGACCAGCAGCATGCGCTCTTTGTCTATCGTCTCGCCCGCCAGAATCACTCGCCGCTTTTCGCCGTTCTTGGTGACGACGGTTGCCTCGAAATCACGCAGCGAACCGTCCTCCTTCAAACGGTTGACGAAGTCGGCGCGCCGCGTTTCGTCCGTCCAGGCCCCCAGTTCTGCCGAGGTCTTTCCGATCGCTTCCTCGCGCGTATAGCCCAGCATGGCGAGCCATTCGTCGTTGACGTCCAAGGTCAGGCCGGTTTCGAGGTTCGAAATCGACATGGGGGCCGGACTGGCGCGGAAGGCCTTGGCAAAACGTTCCTCACTTTCCTTGAGTGCAGCCTCGGCGGCTATTCGCTGGGTGATATCGCGAGCCACCGCGAAAATAGCCTTGCCGCTTGGATAGGAGCGCCATTCAAGCCAGCTATAGGATCCGTCCTTGCAGCGGTAACGGTTCACGAAATCGATGACTTCGTGCTGCTCGGTCAGGTTGGCGATAGCGTCGATCGTTGCCTGATGGTCTTCTGGATGAACCAGTTCCAAGAATGGGGTGCCGACGAGTTCGTCGACGGTGTAGCCGAGAACCCGCTCCCATTCCCGATTCAACCGGCGGAAGTATCCGTCGGTATCGGCGATACACAGCAGGTCCAGGCTGGATTCGAAATAGCGGTCCAGTTCTTCCGTCTTCTGCTTCAACAGACGTTCCGAGCGATTCCTCTCGGTTACGTCGACCAGCACGGAGAGACTCCGTAGCGGGCTGCTGTCGGGTCCGTATTCAACGGAAGCCGTCAACAGAACGTCGACGATGTCACCGCTCTTGGCCACCAAATGGTACGGGACCTCGGAGCAGAAGCCGGTTCTGAAAAACTCCGGGATGATCTCCTCACTCGCGAGCTTCCGCGACTCCTCGGTGAAGAAATCCGTGGATTTGCGGCCAATGACCTCGGACCTTGTATACCCGAGGGTTTTAAGCCAGTGCTCGTTGACGTCGACCAACACGCCGTTCGTGTCTATGGAATGCATCATCACCGGAGAGTCGTTGTACAGCCGACGGAAGCGGTTCTCGCTCTCTGCCAGAGCCTTCTCGACGGCGGTCCGGTGTTCGATGTCCTGAAGCAGAAACCCGAGAATGGCGGTTCCTACCGAGAAAGTCGCGATGAAGGGTAGCGCGATCAGGCTGAAAACCCGCTCCACAACTTCCGGCGGAAACAACAGGAACCAGGCAATACTGGCGATGTGTACGATTAATCCGAAGACGAAGAAATGGACGACGCCCAACGACAGACGGAAGCGATTCTTGGCGGACCGGTAGATCAGGCCGAGAAAGACCGAGGTAACGATCACGCCGACGCCGACCCCGGCCCCGGTGCCTCCAAGCCACAGACGAAACGCGGCAGCCATGGAAGTCGCCACGAAGCCGACAACGGGACCGCCGAACAGCCCGGCCATGCTCAGGATTGCCGAACGTGCGTCGAAAATTATTCCCGGCTGGAGCACCAGGGGCGCAGCCATGCCGACAACGCAGATTCCGCCAAAGAGCAGGCCCGATATAACCTGCCCTACGATCTCGTTCCGACGCCAGCGGCGGGCGATGAAACTCTGCAGGAAACAGAGAGCCAGGAGAAAAGCGACGCCTTTGATCAGTTCGATAATCATGGGAGGGGCGGTTTTATGTCGCGACTACCGGGAACTAACATTTTCCGGACGAAACCTTCGCCTGCTCTTTGGTGCGCAGCGATTTAGTCAAGGCTGAGGCAAGCCGGACCACCTGTCAAATCTTTCCCGGTGGTTCTCGCCGGAGATGCTTCCGATACCGTTTGTTCCCTGCGGTGGGATACGGAGTCCTATGCCGCAAGGAAACGGGTCTGCGCTTCGGTATCGGCGGCGAAGTCGGCCATGGTGCCCTGCCAGCGGATGTGCCCCGTCTCGATGATCAGGGCCCGGTCGGCGATGGGCGCGGCGAAGCGCAGGTTCTGTTCGGACAGGATCAGGGTGAGCCCTTGGGCCTTCAGTTCGCGGATGGTCCGTACCATCTGCTCGAGAATCCGCGGCGCCAGGCCTTCCGACGGCTCGTCGAGCAGCACCAGCGACGGGTTGCCCATAAGGGTTCGGGCGATGGTCAGCATCTGTTGCTCGCCGCCGCTGATCTGGCCGGCGCGGCGGTCCCTGAGTTCGGCGAGGTTGGGGAACAGTTCGAAGAGCTTCTCCGGTGTCCAGGGCTCCCGGCCCGGGGCCGGTTTGCGGCGACCGACCTCGAGGTTCTCGGCGACCGTCAGGTCGGTGAAGATGCGCCGTTCCTCGGGCACGTAGCCGATACCCATCCGGCTGATGCGGAAGGCGTCCTTGCGGCGGATGTTCCGCTCCTCGAAGGAAATCTCGTCGGCCTGCGCGGCGACCATCCCCATGATGCACTTCAGCGTCGTCGACTTGCCGGCACCGTTGCGGCCCATCAGGGCGACGACCTCGCCGCGTTCGACCGCAAGATCGATGCCGAACAACACCTGGGCACGGCCATAGAAGGCGTTCAATCCGCGGACCGTCAGCATGGCTCGCCCCCCTGCCCTGCGGCTTGCACGCTCTCACCGAGATAAACCTCGCGTACGCGGGGATCGGCACGCACGGTGTCAGGGTCGTCATCGGCCAGCAGCTCGCCGCGATGCAGCACGACGATGCGTTGAGCATGGCCGAAGACGACGTCCATGTCGTGCTCGGTGAACAGCACGCTGATTCCGCGCTCGCGCGCGGCGCCCATGATCATGGCCATCAGTTCGCCGCGCTCGCCGGCCGCGACACCGGCCGTCGGCTCGTCCATCAGAAGCAGGCGCGGCTCGTTGGACAGCGCCAGCGCCAGTTCCAGGCGCTTAAGGTCGCCATAGGCCAGCAGGCCGCAGGCGCGCTCGGCCTGAGCCGTTAGGCCGACCGAGTCGAGCAGTGCCTCCGTCCGGTCCCGGCACAGGACGCGCAGCGGCCGGAAGATACCGCCAAGGGCGCGGGCATGTGCCGCGGCCGCGACCCGGACGTTCTCGCGCACGGTCATCGACGGGAACACCGCCGCGACCTGGAAGGTCCGCCCGACCCCGAGGCGCCAGATCTCGTGCGGCGTGCGGCCGCTCAGCCTCGTGCCGGCCAGTTCGACGCGACCGCCGTCGGCCGGGATCTGACCGCCGATGGCGTTGAAGCAGGTCGTCTTGCCGGCACCGTTGGGGCCGATCAGGGCGACCGCCTCGCCGGCGGCGACTTCGAAGCTGATGCCGCGCAGGGCCTGGACGCCGCCGAAGGACTTGCGAAGCTCGTGGACGGCAAGAAGGGTCATCCCACCCTCCTCTGGATGCGATCGCGCAGGAAACCGACGATGCCGGTGGGGAACGCGATGACCGTCGCGATGATGATGGCACCGAGGATGATCCGCCAGAAATGGGTCTCGCTGGCGAGCGCGATCTTGAGACCCGAGAAGACGGCGGCGCCGACAATGGGTCCGAGCACCGTCTGAACGCCGCCGAGCAGGACCATCACCAGGCCGTCGACCGACACCGGGATGGCCATCACCGTCGGGAAGACGCTGCCCTTGAGGTAGGCATACAGACCGCCGGCCAGGCCGGCCGCCGCCCCGGCGACGATGAAGGCCTGCCATTGGACGTGGCGGACATCGATGCCGAGGGCTTCGGCGCGGGCGAACGAATCCCGTGCCGCCCGCAGGGTGAAGCCGAATGGCGCAAAGACGGCCCGGTGCAGCAGCCAAAGGGCGGCGATGCCGAGAACCAGGGTCAGCAGGTAATAGGCCTTGGGCGAGGCCGCCCAGGCGGCCGGCCAGGTGCCGAGGATGCCGTTGTCGCCACCGGTGAAGTCGTACCACTGGAAGACCACCGACCAGGCGATCTGGGCGAAGGCCAGGGTCAGCATGGCCAGATAGACGCCCGAAAGGCGGACGCAGAACCAGCCGAACAGGGCGGCGGCGGCGGCGCCCAGGATCGGTGCCGCGATCAAACCCAGTTCCATTCCGGCACCCAGATGGTGGACCAGCAACGCAGCGGCGTAGGCTCCGAAACCGAGATAGGCGGCGTGGCCGAAGGAAATCATGCCGCCGATGCCCATGATGAAATGCAGGCTGGCGGCGAACAGGGCAAAGATGACGATCTCGGTGGCGACCTGGGCGGTGTAATCGCCGCCGATCAGGGGCAAGGCGACAATGACCGCGACCCCCGCCAGCCCGGCTTTGCGCCAGAACGGCCCGGCCGGGCGGAACGGGCGGCCGACCGCACGCGCCATGGGCGGTGGCGTTTCGGCGCGGCCGAGCAGTCCCCAGGGTCGGACGACCAGGACCACGGCCATGACCAGGAAGATCAGGACCAGGGTGATCTCGGGAAAGATCAGGATGCCGAAGGCCTGCAGCTCACCGATCAGTACCGCCGCCAGGAAGGCGCCGGGCAGGCTGCCCATGCCGCCGATGACCACCACGACGAAGGCCTCGGCGATAATGTTGAGGTCCATCAGCAGGTTGGCCGGTTCCCGCGGCAGCTGCAGCGCGCCGCCGAGCCCGGCCAGCAGCGAGCCGGCGAAGAACACGCCGGTCAGCAGCCATTTGCGGTTCACGCCGAGTGCCCCGGCCATTTCCGGGTCCTCGGTGGCGGCGCGCACCAGGATGCCCCAGCGGGTACGGTTGAGCAGGAACCACATCACCGCCAGCACCAACGGGCCGAGGACGATCAGGGCAAGGTCGTATTCCGGCAACCGGTGGCCGAGGATGGAGACGGCACCGTCGAGTCCCGGCGCGCGCGGACCCAACAGGTCGTCGGGGCCCCAGACGGCGAGCGCGATATCCTGGATGACCAGTACGACGCCGAAGGTGCCGACCAGTTGGAAGAGTTCCGGCGACTTGTAGAGGCGGCGCAGCAGGACGATCTCGATGACCGCCCCGATCACGCCGACCACGACTGCCGCGCCGATGATGCCGCCCCAGAAGCCGAAAGCGCCGCCGCCCAGGCGGGTGACCAGGCTGTAGCCGACATAGGCACCCAGCATGTAGAGCGAGCCGTGGGCGAAGTTGACGACGCGGCTGACGCCGAAGATCAGCGACAGCCCCGACGCAACCAGGAACAGCGAGGCTGCGCTGGCCAATCCGGTCAGGAACTGGACGATGTAGAAACTCACGCTCGCGCCGCCGTCTTCACCAATGAAACGCAACCGGAGCCCACAGTATGCGCCCCGGGCCGGTCACCTCTAACCGAAGTCCGGCCCGGGGAAAACGAAAATCCGGCATCTTGATCCCTCTCCGCCCGAATGCGGGGGGAGAGGGTGGCCGCGAAGCGGTCGGGAGAGGTGGGGCGAAAAGCCATGAGAAACGGTGGCCACCTCACCCTCCCCGTCGCTGCGCGCCGGGTCCCTTCCCTCTCCCCCACCAAGTGGCGGAGAGGGACGAACTCGGCACCGAGAAGCCGAGGTTAGTTCGCCGGCCTCATCTTGGCGGCTTCGGCCTCGGAAGGCAGGTAGACCTTGCCGTCGCCGTAGCGCCAATCGACCATGCGCGGCATGCCGTCCTTGACGGTCAGGCGGCCGACAAAAGTGCCCATGGTGCTCTGCTGGTCGGCGGCACGGAAGGTGATCGGGCCGAGCGGTGACAGAACCTCGAGGCCGGACATGGCCTTGAGGATGGCATCCGCATCGGTCGAGCCGGCGGCCGTGATCGCCTTGGCCAGGGTCTTGAGCGTCGTGTAGCCGACCACCGAGCCGAGTCGGGGATAGTCGTCGAAACGCTTCATGTAGGCTTCTCGGAACTCGACGTGTTCAGGCGTTTCCAGCGCGTACCAGGGATAGCCGGTGACCAGCCAGCCTTCCGGCGCCTCGTCCTTGAGCGGGTCGATCCAGTCCGGCTCGCCACCCAGCACGCTGGCCACCTCGCGGCCCTCGAACAGGCCGCGCAGCTTGCCCTCGCGGACGAACTTGGTCAGGTCGGCGCCGAAGGTAACATTGTAGATGGCTTCGGGGTTGGTGCGAGCCAGAGCCTGCACGGTTGCGCCGGCGTCGATCTTGAACAGGGCCGGCCATTGCTCGCCGACCCATTCGATGTCCGAGCGCTTCGCGGAAAGGAGAGTCTTGAAAGCCTCGACCGCCGACTTGCCGTACTCGTAGTTGGGCGCCACCGTGGCCCAGCGCTTGGCCGGCAGCTTGGCGGCCTCTTCGGCGAGCATCGCAGCCTGAACGTAGGTGCCCGGACGCAGACGGAAGGTGTAGGCGTTGCCCTGCGACCAGGCGATGGTATCGGTCAGCGGCTCGGCGGCGATGAACGGCACCTTGCGCTGCTTGGCGAAGTCCGAAACCGCGAGGCCGACGTTGGACAGCAGGGTGCCGAACAGGACCACCGCCTTTTCCTTGGCGACGAGATCATTGGCGGCGGTGACGGCGTCGCCCGGCGTTCCGCCGTCGTCCTTCGAGATGACTTTGATCTGGCGGCCGAGAACGCCGCCTGCGCCGTTGACCTCCTCGAGGGCCAACTGCCATCCGTTCCGGTAGGGAACGGTAAAGGCGGGCAGACGGGTGTAGCTGTTCAGGTCGCCGATGCGGATGGGGTCGGCGGCAGTGGCGGAACCCGCGGCTCCCTGGGCGAGGCCGAATACGGTCAGGGCTGCGACGAGTCGTGAAAAGGTGATCATGGAACTTCTTCCTTCCCCGATGGTTCAGGGCGACCGAACCCCACTATCCCTCGCGCCGATCGCCTATGTGGTCCTGTCCTCTGCCAAAAAGACGGTTATTCTGGCAGTCGTTGGGGCCTTCGGTATTGCTAGGCCCGAGAATGGCGCTTTTTTTGATAGCGCGACTTAATTACTGCCGGTCGGGTACCGACTTCAACCACCAACGGGTTCCGGGGCCGCCTTTTTCGAATCCCGTGACGTCATCCGAAGTACCGGTTGCAGCCTGGAGGCGGCCAAGGGCTCCGAGTTCACAGATCAGGAAAGAGGGCAACACATGGCATGGATTCTTCTGGCGGCTGCGATTCTTCTGGAGATCGCCGGTACGGTAAGTCTCAAAATGGCCGACGGCTTCTCAAGATTGGGGCCTTCCCTGGCAATCATTCCCCTTTACGGCGGCAGCCTGGTGCTTCTGGCCATTGCCTTGAAGACGATTCCGGTCAGCACAGCCTACGCCATCTGGAGTGCGCTCGGTACCGCCGCGATTGCTCTTATCGGGATCATCGCCTTTCGCGAACCCGCCACCGTGGTCAAGCTGATCTCGCTGGTTCTGGTGATTATCGGCGTCATCGGATTGCACATGGGGGACCGAATCTCTACCACCTTGTGAAATGGTTTTTCACCGCTTCTTGCGGTCTATGCTTTAACCTGAGACAAATTTGCACATCTAAAGGTGTGTGCCGGATGCGTGGGGTTTCCGGTATTTTATCGCGGGGTTGATCATGNNATGGAAAAGGAACTCGAATCGGTCTCCAAGTGGGTCGACATCGTTGTCGAGTTCGTCGTCGCCTACGGTTTTCAGATCCTCGGCGCCTTGCTTTTCCTGGGGGTCGGCTTGGTCATTTCTGGCTGGGTGGGCGGCCAGGTCGCGAAGTTCGCCGAGGCCAAAAAGATCGACGTGACGCTGGCGCGCTTCATTGGCAACGTGGTCAAGCTCGTTCTGATCGTTTTCGTTGCCATCATCACCCTCGGCAATTTCGGCATCACCATCGCGCCCCTGATCGCGCTGGCCGGTGCGTCGGCTTTCGGCGCCACTCTCGCAATCCAGGGGCCGCTTTCGAACTACGGCGCCGGGCTGGCGATCATCCTCAGCCGGCCTTTCATCGTCGGCAACACGATCACGGTGGAGAACGTCAGCGGCGTTGTCGAGGAAATCACACTGGCGGCAACCGTGCTGGTCGGCGAGGACGACGAAAAGATCCGGGTCCCCAACAAGGAGATTGTCGGTCAGGTCATCGTCAATTCCGACATCTCGCGGGTGGTCGAGACGCGGATCTACGTGGCCGGCGGCGACGAGGTCGAGCGCGCGATCTCCGTGCTGCGCGAAACTCTCACGAAATTCGAAGATATTCGCCAAAATCCGCCGCCGCAGGTCGGCGTGCACGACTTCGCCTATGGCGGGGTGATCGTCGGCATGCGTTTCTGGGTGCCCAGCAAGAAGTTCTTCCAGACCCGCTATGCCGTCAACGGTGCCGCGCTCCAGGCCCTGCGGCAGGCGGGCATTCCGATCCAGTCGACCGTTCCGGTCGCAGTTTCCGCTCCTTCCCTGACGACTGACGACGAGGAAGCGTCTGCATGAGCCTAAAAGTTGTTACAAGCACGTATGGCCCGTTCGTCGGCCGCGACGGCGTCTGGTCACAGGTTATTACGCCGGCCAATCACCGTGACGGCAAGAGGCCGGCCCTGTTCCTGGACCGTGATGGCGTAGTCATCGAGGACGTCGGCTATATCGGCAGCCCGATCGACGTCAAACTGATCCCGGGTGCGGGCGAGGTGATCTCGGCCGCCAACCGGATCGGTTGGCCGGTCATTTTGGTGACCAATCAGGGCGGTATCGGACTCGGCTATTTCGATTGGGCCGATTTCGCCGCTGTCCAGGAGCGGATCTACGACCTGCTGGCACCGGAGCGCGCGCATATCGATGCCGTCTTTGCCAATCCCTACCATCCGCGCGGCAATGGCGACTACCAGCATAACGACCATCCCTCGCGCAAGCCCAACCCGGGCATGCTCCAGGCGGCAGCGCGCTGGCTCAGCATCGATCTCGAGAATTCATGGATCATCGGCGACCACGCCACCGATCTCGCGGCCGGCAAGAACGCGGGGATCGCCGGTGGCATGCATGTATTGACAGGGCACGGTGAGGAACCGGGACAACGCGACAAAGCCCTGGCTCTCAACAGTCCGGAATTCAAGGTTGTCACCGGCCTGTCAATCACTTCGGCAATTCGGGGATTGCCTCTGTTTACCGAGGAGTGAGCGCCTGGCGCCCTGCCCTGCCGGACAATCAGAACCGGCCGTAATGGATGTAGTCGGTCCAGGTCCTTTCCAGGCGACGCATCGCGCGGCAGGCGCTTTCGACGTCCTCGCGGCCGATTTCATGCTCGGCAAGAGCGGAAGCCTGGCGATCTTCGAGATCGCGGATGCAGTGCACGATTTCCTTGGCCTTTTCGGTCAGGCGGATGCTGACCGAGCGGCGGTCGTGAGCCGAGCGTTCCTGCTCGAGATACCCCATTTCGACCAGTTTCTTGACGTTGTAGGAAACGTTCGATCCCTGGTAATAGCCGCGGTCCACAAGATCCCTGATGACGATCTCTTCTTCGCCGATATTGGCCAGCAGCAGGGCTTGAACGCCGTTGATGTTCTTCACGCCCAGCCGGGTGAGTTCGGCCCTGAGGACGTCGAGAAACCGTCGGTGAAGCCTTTCGATCAGGCGTGTGAGTTCAAGATATTCTTTCTTCATGCTCGTGCCTCCGGCCCTTCGTCCTCGAAAAGTTAGCCTATTTTGACGGAAAGATTGCAAATAATTGGTGAAAAAGGCATGACGAACATCACAGGAGTCACGATAAATCGACAATAAACTCCTGATTCAAGGCGAAAGTGACGTCTATCGGCGGAGGGAACGCCGGCGAGGTTTTCCCTGGAATCCGGCCATTGACCGTGCGAGATTCGGGACGGGAAACGCAAAATGATTCGCAGAATTCTCAGCATTGCCGCGCTGCCGCTCCTGCTGTCACCGACGGTGTTGGGGCTGACGGGCTGTTCGGGCACGGTTCCGACCGCCCAGGAAATGGCGGCGGAGGATAAGGAAAGCCAGGTCGCACAGTTGATACGCATCGCGGATTCGACCCGCGAGGCGGGCGATCTTGCTTCCGCCGCGGGACTTTACCGGCGGGCCCACGAACTGGCACCGGAGAAAAGGGAGGCCCTGGTCCGGCTCGGCGATACCCTGCTTGTGCTCGGCGCTTTTCCCGAGGCGGCCCAGGCCTATGCAAAGGCCGTCGAACTCGATGCCGCCGATACGGAAGCTCTCTACGGCCAGGGAAAGGCGTTGACGGCGCTGGGCCAGTATCAGGACGCCGTCGAGCGGTTCCGGGCGGCCATCAAGGCGAATGGCAAGGACCACCGGTTCTTCAGCGGTTTCGGCGTTGCGCTCGACTACCTCGGCGATCACGAAAGCGCACAACAGGCCTATATCGACGGGCTCGAAGTCGCCCCCGATGCCATTGGACTTCGCAACAACCTCGCCTTCTCCATGTTGCTCGGCGGCGAGTTCGCCGGTGCCATCGCCCATTTCGAAGAGATCGCCCGCAATCCCCTCGCTACGCCGCGGCATCGCCAGAACCTCGCCTTGGCTTACGGTCTGGCCGGGAAGAAGGAGAAAGCGGCTGCGATCGCCCGCCGCGATCTCGACGAAGCCGAGGTCGCACACAACATGGCCGTCTATGAGCGTCTGCGCCGGTTGTCGGGAGAAGAGAGGGCCCTCGAACTTCTCGGGGTTCGCGACGCGCAAACGCCGGACTCATAGGTCCCCACAGATATTCGATTGAAACGAACACCGGGGAGGAGGTTTCCCTCCTCCCCGGCTCGGCCCTGCCGCTGGACCCCGAAGAAGAGCGGCAGGGACATCAGGTCCGGATTCTGCGCAGCTACAGGCCCCCCAGCCCGTCTAACGCGCGCAGAATCGCCGGCC